>Ga0193752_1002079_pt1 | contig 15528 bp, 12 predicted proteins | sample H1c1metaG_FD_144924 | JGI IMG/M metagenome (GOLD analysis project Ga0193752, IMG submission 144924) | Soil microbial communities from a riparian zone of the East river system, Colorado, United States - H1c1 | ecosystem: Environmental > Terrestrial > Soil > Riparian zone | place: USA: East River... | reverse complement strand
CGCTCGATCCGAACGATCCGTACCTGCGGAACCTGCGGCCGAAGCGTTCCGAAGCGATTCGCGCGTGGTTCGTGCGGCTGCGATCGAAGTTGAAGACGCTGAAGTTTCCGCAGTTCCGATCGCCGCGCTTCGACCAGAAGTGGAAGAAGTGGCTGACGATCGCCGGCGGTGTCGTAGTCGGTGGCATCGTGCTCGCCGTGATCGTGTTCTTTTCGGTCGTGGGCTACTACGGGCGCGATCTTCCGACGATCGACTCGCTCAAGAACTACCGGCCGCCCCAAACCTCGCGCGTGCTCGATCGCAAAGGCCGGATGATCGCGGAGTGGTTCACCGAGCGGCGCACGGTCGTACCGATGTCGCGGGTGCCGCGCGTGCTGGTGTTGTCCGTGCTCGCGGCGGAAGACGCCGACTTCTATCAGCACACCGGGATGGACTACATCGGCATCGTCCGCGCGTTGATTCGCGACGTACTGCAGGGACGAAAGCAGCAAGGCGCGAGCACGATCACGCAGCAGATCGTGAAGACGATGTTGCTCACGCCCGAACGCACGATCTCGCGCAAGGTGCGCGAATTGATCTTGTCGCGCGAGCTCGAGCAGGAGCTGACGAAAGACGAGATCCTCGGCCTCTACCTGAACCACATCAACTTCGGGCATGGGCGCTACGGCGTAGAGGAAGCGAGTCGCTTCTACTTCGGGAAACACGTCGAAGAGCTGAACCTGCGCGAGGCGAGCTTGATCGCGGGCACCCCGCAATCGCCGACGCGGCTCTCACCGGTCACGCACCCGGACAACGCGCGCAAGCGTCAGCTGTACGTGCTGACGCAGCTCGAAGCCAAGCGCTCGCAGTACTGGGACGACTTGCCGCTCGAAGACATTCGCGACGCGCGCGAGAATCCGGCGAAGTTACGGACCGAACCGGAGCCGGCCGGCATCGCACCCGAAGTTGCGACGCTCGCGCGCGACGCGCTGATCGCGCAGGTCGGTCAAGACGCGGCGAAACAAGGTGGCTACAGCCTCGAGACCGGAATCGATCTCGACTTGCAAGCGGCAGCGCGGCAAGCGCTCCGCAATGGGTTGATCAAGATCGACGAGCGGCAGCACTTGCAGGCGCCGCTCAAGGCGCCGAAAAAAGCGCCGAAGCAGGCGCCGCCGAAAATCGCCCAGCTCGCGGCGGGTCGGAACTACGACGCGATCGTGCGCGGGGCTGACGTTGGCAGCGGCGAGCTGATCCTGGACATCGGCGGGCATCCCGCGCGCGCGAGCATCAAAGGCCTCGACCGGTTCAACCCGAAAGGGCTCGCTGCCGACAAGTTTGCAGAGCCGGGAGCCGCGGTCCGCGTCAGTCTCGAACGGATCGACGCGCAGGACACGCCGGCTCAAGCGCGGTTGATGCTCGGGCCACAGGCGGCGATGGTCGTGATCGATCCGCGCACGCGCGACGTCGTTGCGCTCGTCGGTGGCGACGAGGCGATCTACGGGTTCAACCGGGCGACGCAAGCGATTCGCCAGCCGGGCAGCACCTGGAAGCCCGTGGAGTACGCGCTCGCGCTCGAACAGCGCAAGTTCACGCCGGCGAGCGTCGTGCTCGATGCGCCCGAAGTCTACGACGAGTGGAAGCCGAACAACTACGAGACCTGGCGTTACACCGGTGCGGTGCGGCTGCGCGACGCGCTCGCGCAATCGATCAACCTGGTTGCGGTGCGTGTGACTTCGGAAGTGACGCCCGCGGCGGTCGTCGACTTCGCGCGGCAACTCGGGATTTCGACCGAGCTCGATCCTTCACTTGCGCTCGCACTCGGCGCGAGTGGCGTGAAGCCGATCGAGCTCGTGAACGCCTACACGAGTTTTGCGGCGGGTGGCATGTATGAGCCGGCGCGGCTGATCACACGCTTGAAGGACCCGTCGGGCAAAGACGTGAAGACTCCAGAACGGCATCCGATGCAAGTGCTCAGCCCGGCCGGGGCCTACTTGATCACGAGCATGATGACGAGCGTCGTGCAGGGCGGTACCGGTAAGGCTGCGATGGCGCTGCAGCGTCCGATCGCGGGCAAGACCGGTACGAGTAACAAGGTGCGCGATGCGTGGTTCGTCGGCTTTACGCCCGAGCTCGTCGCGGGTGTTTGGATCGGCTACGACGATTTGCGTGGCCTCGGGCCGCGGGAGAGCGGCGCGAACTCGGCGCTGCCGGTCTGGATGGAGTTCATGAAGACGGCGCTGAAGGACACGCCGGCGGTGGACTTCCCGGTACCTGCGGGGATCGAGACGGCGAAGATCGATCCGAAGACCGGCAAACTCGCCTACGACGGCCAGCCCGACGCGATCGACGAAGTCTTCTTGGAAGGCACCGTGCCGACGGAGACCGCAAATCCGCCGGACGTCGTCGACACCGGCACGTTCATGATGGAACAGCTCGGCGGCGGCTGAAGGTCACGCGGGCGAACGATTGCTAGCGCTTCGCCGACAACGCCTGGAACGTATCGAAGTACTTCGGCCACGACTTCGAGACGCACGCCGGATCTTTGATCACGATCCCCGGCACCTTCAAGCCTGCTAGCGCAAACGCCATCGCCATTCGATGGTCGTCGTAGGTCTCGATCGTGGCCGCCCTCAGCTGCCCTGGGCGGATTCGTAACCAGTCTGGACCCGCCTCCGCGCCGGCACCCAGCCGTTGCAACTCGGCCTCGAGCGCTTGCAGACGGTCGGTCTCCTTGATCCGCAGGTTCGCGACGTTGCGGATCACGGTCTCGCTCTTCGCAAACGCAGCTGCAACCGCGAGCGCGAGCACCGCATCCGGCATGTCGTTCATGTCGACCTCCACGCCGTTCAGCCCCCCCGCCGGACCCTGCAACTCGACGGAGTTCGGACCACGCCGCACCATCGCCCCCATGCGCTCGAACACATCGAGCACGCGCATGTCGGCCTGAGCCGACTTGCCCGGCAAATCGACCACGCGTACGTAGCCGCCGCTCAGAGCTGCAGCCGCGAAGAAGTACGCCGCGGTCGACGCATCCGGCTCGATCGTGTAGTCGCGGCCGCGGTAATGGTTCGCCGCAGACACCTGCAATGTCGACGCGTCTAGAAAGCCGACGTCCGCACCGAAGTCGTGCATCACCCCGAGGGTCACGTCGACGTACGGCTTCGATACGAGCACACCGTCCTTCAGTTTCAAAACCGTGTCTCGCGCTGCGTGGGGCGCGACCTGCAACACCGCCGAGACGTACTGGCTCGAGCGACTCGCATCCACCGTGACTTCACCACCCCCGAGGCCCCCGCCCTTGCTCACGACCGGAGGACAACCCCCGGGGCTTTCGGTGGAGAGCTTTGCACCGAGCGCATTCAACGCATCCACCAGATCCTGAATCGGGCGCTGGCGCATGCGCGTAATGCCGTCGAGCCGCGTCGGCCCGGGCACGAGCGCGAGCGTCGCGGTCAAAAACCGCGCTGCCGTCCCGGACGCGCCGACGTCGATCACAGCCTCCGGCACACGCAGTTTTCCCGCTACGCCCGTGATCGACGTGCCGCCATCCGCGGCAACCTCGATTCGAGCACCGAGCGCGCGCAGTGCCGCGATCATCACGCGCGTGTCGTCGCTATCGAGCGTGCCGCGAAGCTGGCTCTGGCCCTCGGCCAATCCAGCGAGCAGCAGCGCGCGATTCGAGATGCTCTTCGACCCCGGCACCCGAACCGCGGGCGCGTGGAGCGGGCCGCTCAGCGGCCGAATCTCGAGCTTATCGGACAGCGACATGGCCGAGGTGTAAGGGGTTCCAGGCCCGGCTGCAAGCAGCGCCGGACAGCTGGCCTAGCCGCCGAACGGAGACGACTGTGCCCGCGCTTCGTGCGCGGCCATGATCGCGTCTCGAATCCAGGCGAGCGGCGCATTTGCGTGCCGTTTCAGCTGCACCGGACCGGACGTAGGTGTGGGCGCAGCAGCATCCAGTAAGCCCAACTGTCGATACAAATCGGCGAGGTCCGGCAACGTGCGGCCTGCGAGATAGCGCTGCGCGACGTCGCGACAGGTGCGACCGCCAACTGACTCGTCCAGCCCCGCCAACAAGCTCTCGGCGGTGGCAGGCTTCGACATGAGTTCGGGTCGCTTCGAGACCACTGCGAGCGCGCTATCGAGCGACTCGCGACCGCCGCTGCGCATGCGCAACTCCACGTCGACCATCAACGCGATCGCAGCACCCGCCCAATACACCGTCCGGTAGTTTCCCGCGTACGGCATGCGTTGCGTCTCACTGCCCAAGCTCCCATCCGCATCCCGACCGAGCGCAGCGCCCTCGTACAACCTTCGCCACGCATCTTCCGCGCTCATCATCCCGGCGCGAACGCGCAGCACTTCCTGCAGATAGGTCGCGAGCCCCTCCGACAACCACGCATCTTCGCGCTGCACGAACGGATGCAGCAGGTGCGAGAACTCGTGGATCGCGATCCAGTCGTTGCGCAGGTTCTCCGGCCCGACGTCGTCCGGAATGAAAAACAAGACCGACGCACCTCCACTGCGGCCGGTGTGCCCGAAGCGGAACCCACCTGTCGGCAGCACGATCACTTGCGCGCGTTCGATCGGGAACCGACCGGTCGCGAGGCTCACCACGTTGCCCGCGTTCGTGATCCACGCCGTGATCAGCTTGCGCTGTGCATCCGAGTAGCCTTCCGGGCTCACCACGCTGATCGTCGCCGATGGAACCGCGATCTCCTCTCGCCAGAAACGCCCGAAGAGTGCGTGCCCGGTGAACGAGAACGCCGTCTCGTCTAGCGTGTAGACACCCGCTTGCTCGCGCCACGGGACGCTGACCTGAAGACCCGCCGGCAGCTCGAAGCGCACCTGCGCCGTGAAGCCTGCAGCCCTGCGCGGCGGGCGCCACAAAAACAGCTCAGTGCTCGTGACGAGCCCGTGCAAACACGGATACGCGACGAGCGAGCGGCCGTTCGTGACCGCTGCACGCAGATCGATCGCGTACTCGAGACAAGCGTCGGCGTTCACGCCGGTGAGGTCGATCTGCCCCTCGACTACGTTCAACACCCGTGGTGAAGCGAGCGCCTGCCCAGCTTCCGAAACCAACCGTGGTTCCCGTAGGAACTCGACGCTGGGCTGCGAGCCATACACGAGGCGTTGCGGCGCTGCGCCCTTCAAACACAACTCGACCGACATGCGCTTGAGCTCGGCATCGGTGCGAACCCGGTACGCGATCCCGTTCGGTCCTGCAGCTGAGGGCGGCGGCGGGCCCGGTGCGCGGACCACGCTCGGCTCCGTCGCGACCGCACCCGGGGCGATGGTTTGCGCGCATGCGAGCACGCACGACGACGAGACAGCCCACAGCCACCGAGACAGACGCAGCATGTTCAGCGTGATCCGAGCAAGATCCCGACTTCGATCCACTGCGCGAGACTCTCGCACAAATGGTCGACGAATTGCTGCGTGACTCGCCGGCCGAGCTGCTTCGCGACTCGCTGGACCCCATCGGCGGCACTGCACTGCGCGCGCTGAAACTCCGCGAGCAACGAGTAGCTCGTGCGATTCAGACTCCAAGTTCGGGAGCGTGCGTCTTCGGGGTCCAGCTGCAGACACAGCCAGAAGTCCCCGGGACTACAGCTCGCCTCGGAGTCGGGTGGCAAGTGCACCGCGTGCGTTACGTGAAGCAAGCGCAACGCCGGTGTGATGACGGGGGCGCGATCGAACGAAAACTCTTCGACCGGTTCATTCGGAACCGCTTCGAGATCCGAGACTTCCCACAGCGCTGCTTCGTAGCGAAGCAGATCGCGCGCATGGCTCGGCAACGTCTCGTCCCCCTCGAACGTCCGGAGCGCGCTCGCCGCAAATGCCATCACGACGTCGCGAAAGAAGCGCGTGCGCGGTGGATCGCGATCGAGGTGCTGCCGGAACGCTCGCTGCAAACACTCGTCGCCGAGAGCGGTACAGCTTCGCGGCAGCGCAGTTTGAATTTCACGAATCAGCCGGTCGCGCGTGAGCTCGCGATAGAGCAGCCAGCGCTCGCGCTCGCCGAGCGCACGCAGTGCAGCTTCGGGCGGCTCCGCCTGAAAACAGATCGACAGGATCGCGCGCTCGACGTCGATCAGCGCCATGTTGCCCCCGTCGCGCGCTCATAGATCGCGTGAAGCTTCCGCACTTCGTCCGCGAGCTCCGCGAAGTTTGGAAAGTTCTGATCCCTTTCGAGCAGCACCGGCACGTGGCCGACGCGTCGCAGCGCGTGCTCGAGCAGTTGGTACACCTCGTCGCGGACCGCGTTGCCGTGCGTGTCGAGCAGCAAGCCATCGTCGCGCACGCTGTGACCCGCGACGTGAATCTGCACGACGCTCTCGACGGGAATGCGGTCGAGATACGCGTACGCATCGAAGCCGTGGTTTCGCGCGTTGACGAACACGTTGTTGACGTCGAGCAGGAGCTTCGCGCCGGAGCGCGCGAGCACGTCGAGCAAGAAATCGATCTCGGTACAGTGCGCCTCGCCCGGGTGCGCGTAGTAGCTGACATTTTCGACAGCCACGGGCACACCGAGTTGATCCTGCAGCTCACGGATGCGTTGCACCGCGACGTCTGCAGCTTCCTGCCGCAACGGGAGCGGCAGCAAATCGTGCAACATCACGCCGTCGACGCTCGAAAAGCACAGATGTTCGCTGTGCCACGGCGCCTCGATCCCCCGCAAAAACTCACCGAGTTGTTTCACGTACCCGGGCTCTGCAGGCTCGACTGCGCCGAAGCCGAGCGTCAGCCCGTGCGTCAGCACCGGCCAGCGTTCACGCGCGCGTTCGAGCAGCGTTCGAAACCGCCCGCCGCGGCGCAGATAGTTCTCGGGGTGTACCTCGACGAACTTCAGCTCTGGCAGGTCTGCGGCAAACAGCGCTTCAGCGAGGCCTTGCCTCAAGCCGAGACCCACACCCCTGACTGCGGTGTTCTGGGCGTTCACTGTGACAGAGTGACTCATGTTTATGAAAAAGCCAGCGCGCCATGCCCGTTCGGGGACACGACACACTGGCTTCCCCGCGCACGATTGAGTGCGCGGGTTTGGCGTTGTCTGCTGCGCACGATGTGTGCGCAGCAGAACTAACGCGATCGGGCTGAGCTCAGCTGCAGGAACCTTCGCCGCAGGAACCCTCGCCACCCTTGCTCGCACCTTCGGCAGGCGCGCCTTCGGGAGCGACGTCGCCCGGAGCCGGTTGTTCCTCAGTCGGCGCAGCTTCGCCGCCCGTGGTCTCCGTCGGAGCACCTTCTTCAGCGGCGGGCGGCTCTTCCGAGCTGCCGCATGCGGCAAAACCCGTCAGTCCAGCGGCGGCGGCCAGGATGAGCAGCTTGTTCTTAAGTCCCGTGTTCATGTTCATTCCTCCGATTGAGTTGCTCTTTGAGAACGTTCGCGCGACGCGCCAATCAAGTTAGTGGCAGGTTGATTTACGCGCGGCGTTCAGGAGCACGCTCACTCAGTGCTAGATGACTGCTGATTCGCAACCATGTGTGTGAACTCCTTGCCACCAGCGGCAAGCCGTGTCCACAGCGGCCGCTACTGTGCCACACTCGACATCGGTTTGGGAGATATCTGCGTGACGCCATCACGGCGAACGCAATCGGGCACTGCAATCAGTTAGTTTTTTGCACGCTTGGCCACGTCTCGTATCGCAGCTTCGATACCCCCTGGTTCAGGGGATCGCGTGTAACCAAGTCTACGACTTTACGGGCCACTGAGATCGAGCGTGCCATACTGCGAACGTGGACGTTAATTTGGACGCGACCGGTCAGCCCGCTGACATCAATACTCCACTCGATGTGTCGCAGACGAGTCCAGACCCGAAGCCGCTGCCGCCCTTGAGCAAAGTCTTGGTCGCCGGAATCGCGGCGCTGTTTGCACTGACGACGCTGGGAGCGGCATTCGCTCCGTACCTAGCCGTGAAGTACCCGCTGATCTTGGTCGCGCTCAATCCGTGGCCGCGTCACGTGATCTTGGTCGCACCGCACACGTCCCTGCTCGGGCTGGTGTTGGTGGTTCCGATCCGCGGACTGTTCGCGTGCATCGTCACGTACGAAATCGGCCGGCACTACGGGCCGCAAGGCATCGAGCTGTTCGAGCGGCGCTCGCCACGCATCGCAAATTATTTGCGCTGGTTCGAACGGGTGTTCTCGAAGGCTGGACCGGCATTCGTGGTGTTTTCACCCGGACCGCTCACGTCCACGCTCGCTGCTGTGTCAGGTATCTCGCGCCCGACGACGTGGTTCTTGTCGTGGCTCGGTTTCGTGATCTGGACCTGCATCAACTACAAGGTCGGCGATTGGCTGAAGCCGTGGACGCAACCGATCATGGCGTTCATCTCCGAGTACCTGCTCGAGACGACGATCGCGTGTGCGGTGCTCGTGCTCGGGTACCAGTGGATCGCGCGCAAGCGTCGATTGACGAAGCAGTTGCCCTGAAGCGTTTGCCCTGACTACTTGCAGTACGGGCGACCGGGGTGCGGTTGCTTCAACCACGCCTCGCGCTCGGCCAAGAACTGCTTCACCTTCGCGTGCATCGGTCCGGCTTTCTTCTTCGCTTCCGCCGGTGTGGTCGTGCGTGCGGCTCGGTCCGCCGACTCTTCACGCGTGCGCTTCGCCGAAGCGATGATCGGTTCGAGGTTGATCGCCTTCAACGCTTCGACGCGCCACGGGTACACCGGAACGCTATCCTCGCAACCACCACCCATGTCCTCCGGCGTGCAGAAAAATCGCACGTGCAGATGATCGTCGTGCGGCGTCGAGGGCTGACAGGTCACGTCCTCGAAGCGCTGCCGGATCGGTTTCGGCGCGCGCTGGCGATCCGCCTCCGCGAGTAGGATCGTTCGCAAGTGCTCGACGAGGAAGATGCGTTGCACTTGGTCGGGCGCAACTTCGAGTAGCGCTTGAACGAAGCGCCACGTGCGCGGGGCATCGAGCTTCACCGGTTGATCGTCACTCGGGATCGCGAGGTCTTTGAAGTCGATGCCGCGCCCTTTCGGATCGAGCGGCACACCCACCGCCGGGATCGGCTTGCCTGAAGCATCGAGGACGTAAAACAGAATGTCGGCGTCGCGACCGGCTTGATGCGAGCCGTGCTGCGCGATCGGACCGCCGTCTTGCAACCCGACGTCGTTCACCGTCAGCCCACTCCCCGGCATGAAATGCTCGACGACATCGGCCGCCTTGGCGATCGCTTGCAGCGTCTCGACCGTCCCGTAGCGCGCGATGTCAGGCCGCTTCGGGTTGTGTCGATAACCCGGACCTGAATCCGGCAATCGCACACCGCCTTTCAAGTGCCCACCTGCGGGAGCGCCGATCGAGGTCGTGAGCGAGCCGAGCATCCCGAGCAGCTCGTGCGCTGGATCGGGCGGCTCGCCGCCGTGCGCGCCTTCCTGCGGCATCGCGGCAGCGATCGCAGCTTTCGACGAGAGCGCCGTGTCCTGAGCCGAAGCTTTGGGCAAGAGCCCCGTCGCGCTCGGGGACGCGTGCTCCGGTGCCCCGATCGGGTGCGGAGCCGCGCCACGCGAGCAGCTCATGAACAAGAAGCCGGCGAGCGTGACACCCAGCCACATGCGCATGGACGCAGTGTTGGCCGACCCAAACATTTGAGCAACTCCCCTGGCGCTGCTTAAGGCGCCAGCGGCACGAGCTGGTTCTTGTAGCGCTGCGCGTTTTGGACGTAGTGCGCGGACGAGCCCTCGAGCACTTTGCGTTCGTTGTCGGTGACTTGCCGCACCACTTTGCCCGGCGCACCCATCACGACCGAGCCGTCCGGGATCACTTTGCCTTCGGTGATGAGCGCGCCCGCGCCGATCAGGCAGTACTTGCCGATCTTCGCGCGGTTGAGCACGACCGAGTTGATCCCGACCAAGCTGTAGTCGCCGACCTCGCAGCCATGGAGCATGACTTTGTGCCCGACCGTGATGCCACGGCCGAGCGTGAGCAGAATCCCCGCGTCCGTGTGCATGACCGATCCGTCTTGCACGTTCGTGTCGGGCCCGACCGTCAGAAGCTCGTTGTCACCGCGTAACACTGCACCGAACCACACGCTCGCGTTTTCCTCGAGCAGCACGGAGCCGATCAGCTGCGCGTTCGGCGCAACGAAGGCGGTTTCATGAATCTTCGGAACGCGATCGCCGAGTCGGTAAAGCATAGTGAGCCCTCGCCCAAGAGCTTAGCGCAACTCCTGGGAACTTTTTCCCAGTAACCGCCGCGCGATGATCAGCAACTGGATCTGCTGCGTACCCTCGAAGATGTCGAGGATCTTCGAGTCGCGCGCCCACTTCTCCAGCAGCTCGGTCTCGGTCGCACCGACCGACGCACACAGCTGCAAACACCGCAACGTGATGTGATTCGCGACGCGCCCCGCCTTGGCCTTCGCCATCGAAGCTTCCTTCGAGTTCGGGATGCCGTTGTCCGCTAACCAGGCCGCCTTCAGCGTCAACAGCCGCGCGGCTTCGAGGTCGGCCTCCATGCGGTACAGCTCCGCCTCTGCCGCCGTCGATCCGTACAGCGCGCGCTCGTACCCGCCGAGAATACCGCGCTGCCGGAGCAGCTCACGCGTGCGCTCGAGCGACGCACGCCCCACCCCGACGGCCATCGCTGCGACGACCGGCCGCGTGTTGTCGAACGTCTGCATCACGCCGCCGAAGCCTTGTTTCGTGTCGATCTCGGGACTGCCGAGCAAGTTCGCCTTCGGCACACGACAATCCGTGAGCTGAATCGTCGCCGTATCCGACGCGCGAATGCCGAGCTTGTGATCGAGCCGCACGAGCGTGCAGCCGGGCGTGCCCTTCTCCACGACGAAGCTCTTGATCGCAGCACGACCCACCGCTGGATCGAGCGACGCCCAGACCACGATCAAATCCGCGCGCGCCCCCGCCGTGATGAAAATCTTCTCGCCGTTGAGCACGTAGTGATCGCCATCGAGCACGGCCGTCGTGCGAATGTTCGCCGAGTCCGAGCCCGCACCCGGCTCCGTGATCGCCATCGCAGCCCAACGCCCTTTGAAGCGCCGCGCCTGCTCTTCGTTTGCGACAGCCGCGATCGCCGCGTTCCCGAGGCCCTGCCGCGGAATCGTCAGCGCTAAACCGACGTCACCCCAGCACAGCTCGGTCAGCCCGAGCACCGTCGCCATGTTCGCGCCGTTGCGAACCGCGCCACCTTTTTCGGTGACATCGCGCTTCAGCTTCGCAGCACCCGCGCCACCGCCGAGGTCGCCCTCGTTCATGCCGTCCATCACGGACGCGAGCATGTCGAGCTCGACCGGGTATTCGTGTTCGGCGCGATCGTACTTGCGTGAGATCGGACGAAAGACTTCGGTCGCGACCAGGTGCGCTTGTTCGACGAGCGCGTTCAGCTTGCGTGGAATCTCGAGTTGCATGGTTCCAATTCCCTCGAATCGACGGGCTCAGAGCAGCGCGCCACCTTCCATCGTCGAAATCGTCATCAAGTCTCGGTACCAACGCTCGACCGGGTGCTCCTTGATGAAGCCGTGACCGCCGAGCAGCTGTACGCCGTTCGTCGCGATCTCCATCCCCTTGTCGGCACACAACACGCGCGCGAGATAGGACTCGCGATGAAACGGCAAGCCTTGCTCCGCGCGGCTCGCCGCTCGCAGCGTCAGCAGCCGCATCGACTCGAGCTCGATCCCGATGTTGGCGATCAAGAACGCGACGGCTTGGCGATGGCTGACCGGCTCGCCGAACGCGATGCGATCATTACAATACGTGATCGTGTAGTCGAGGATGGCTTGCGAAGTGCCGACCATCAGCGCGCACAGCGCGAGCCGCGAGAGATCCACGAGCTCAGTGAAGTCGCACACATCGACGCCGTCGCCGAGCAGCGCCCGCGTCGGCAAGCGCACGTCGTCGAACACGACCCGACCGAGCGCGGATGCACGCGCACCGAGCGCAGGATCCGCGACCGTCTTCAACCCTGCCGTACCGCGCTCCACCACGAACATGCGCGGACCCTTGCCGACGAGACTTGCCGCGACGAGAAAGAACTCGGCCGTATCGACCAGCGGAACGAAGCTCTTTTCGCCGTTCAGCGTGAAGCCGTCCCCATCGATCGTCGCGCGCGTCCGCAGCTCGTTCGGATCGAACAGCGGCCGCGGCTCCGAGATCGCGAGTGAAGCCTTCGGCGGTGAAGGCTCCGCGAACGCCGGCAGATATTTCGCCTGCTGATCGGCCGAGCCCCAACGCGTGAGCGCATTTGCCACACCGATCGGCGCGAGTGCCGCAAGCGCGAGACCGAGATCGCCGTACGCGAGATCCTCCGCCAACAGTGCACCGGTCACGACCGCAGCCTCACTCGCCGAACCACCCAGCTTGTCGGGCACCGACAGCTGCGAAAACCCGAGCTCCGCCAGCTGCGCGTCAAAGCCTTCCGGTTGCGCCGCATGTTCGTCCGACTTCGCCGCCATCGGCCGCAAGACCTCGCGCGCAAACCGCTGCGCGCTGTCGCGGATCATCTGCTGCTCTTCAGTCAGATTGAGATCGAACGCGTCGCTCGCCTTGGTGACTTTTTGAAAGCGTTCGGGCCGCACGAGCTTTTGCGCCGCGCGAAACTGCCGCGTGATCAGCGCCTGAGCCTTGAAACCTTCACGCACGGCCACCCTCGCTGCGGTTTGCGCCGGCTTGTACAAGCCGAGCTTGTGCACGATCGGCGAGCTCGAGAAGCGATTCAGCATCGCGAGCGACGCAGCCATGGGGTTCTTGCTCATGTAGCCAGTCTCCTCGAAAAACGGATCAGCGCACAAAAAGAGCAGAGCGCGCGAGGCGGGCGAGCTCTTTCAGGTGGCGTCGTTCTATCGCATCTGAGGCCGCACCAGAGGTGTCCAAGCTCATCGACAGTGTGGATAGGTTGGCCACGTTTGCTACGACTAACAAGATCACATGCAACACATAGGATTCGGGATCGACATCGGCACGGATCGAGCCGACTTTTTGACCCTCGCGAATGTACTCAGCCAAGAGCAGCAGCCAAGGGCGAAGATTCTCGCCGATCAAACGCTGCATGTCTTCCGGGTTGTCGAGTAGCTCGCGCGCCAAGAGCCTTGCGCGATCACGGTCGCTACTGAAGAAGCGCACGAGCTCGTCGGTGAGCGCGCTGAACCTGCGTTTCCCGCTCGTCACGGCCTGCAGAATGGCGGGCAATGTGCGGCGCCAGTGCTCGAACACGTTGTTCAACACCGCGCGGCGGAGCGACTCTTTGGAAGGGTAGTGGTACAGCAACGTCTGTTTGGCCACGCCGACGACATCGGCAATGGCTTGCAACGAGACGCCTTCATACCCGCGCAGCGCGAAAAGCTTCGTCGCTGCCACGCGGATCTGCGCGGAATTGTCCACGCCAATCGTCTACCACTTGGTAGAAACGGACGCAACTGGACTCCGCGGGGGAGAAAACAGGCCATCTGTTTTGGCCATATTCACGACAAAAACGTGCTCCCAAAACATCTCAGGGTTGAATGGCCAGAACTCGCGTGTTAGCCAACCCCTCGACCATCCGGTAGACACACCGGTCCGTTGCCACTCCCGAGGTCTCCATGCCTGTCTCCTCGCGCTACGTGCTGCAGCAGGGCCCGATGTTGGCCACGCTCGGCAAGACGGCCGCTCTGGCATTCGCACAACGGATCGCGCCGAAGCGTGCGGGCTCTCCGCCCGTAACTCCGACGCCGGAAGTCAGTCGCAGTTTTGCACCGCCTGCGCCCGAGCTGCTCGACGCATACGTGAGCCATCTCGGCGGCGATCCGAAAGCGTATCGCGGCATCCTGCCGCCGCACCTGTTTCCGCACTGGGTGATGCCGGTGGCTTCGGAGACATTGAGTGGGCTTCCATATCCAATCTTGCGCGTCGTGAACGCAGGTTGCCTCATGCAAGTAAACACGCCGCTGCCGCGTGGCGAGCGACTCGAAGTGCGAGCGCAGCTCGTGAACATCGATGACGACGGCAAGCGTGCCTTGCTGACGATCCGCGCGGTCACCAGCACAGCGAGCGCGCCGAACGCGCTAGTCACGGAAGTTCACGCGCACGTGCCGCTCAAGCGCGATAAACCCGAGCCGGGCGCGCCGAAGAAGGAAAAGCCGCGCGTGCCGGAAGGTGCGCGCGAGATCGCGTTTGGACGGATTTCCGCGGACGCGGGTTTGTCGTTCGCAAAACTGACAGGCGACTTCAATCCGATCCACTGGATCCGTCCGTACGCGAAGGCAGCCGGCTTTCGCAGCGTGATCCTTCACGGGTTTGCGACGTTCGCGCGAACGGTGGAAGCGCTGAATCGCGGCGTCTTCGGTGGCGACGTGCACAAGCTGCGCGTACTCGAAGGTCGGTTCACGCGGCCGCTCGTGTTACCTCACGATGTCGGAGTCTATCTCGAAGGCAATGAAGTGTTCGTCGGCGATGCGCCGCTCGGGCCCGCGTACTTGATGGGTCACTTCGAAACGGTAGGTGAATCGTGACGGACGTGCTCTTGGAGCTCAGCCAGAATTCTTTCGCGCGCAAGCTCGTCGCTGGAGCCAAACTTCCGATTCCGATGCCCGAAAGGCTCACTCGGCCGAGCGGGCCGATCACCGAGCGTTTTCTCGAGGGCCAAACCGTACTCGTGTCGGGTCGCGGTGGGCTGTCCGAGGTTCTCGCGCGCACGCTCAGCCGCGCGGGCGCGACCACGCAGGTCGATAGCGACGCGCTCGGCTCTGCATTTGCGGGTGCGGCCGAAGCGTATGGCCGCCCGGTGCAGCGGATAGCGGCGGAGCCAGTCGTCGCGGATCCGGCAAAGAAGCCGAGCAAGGTCCACGCGCTCATCGTGGATGCCACGGCGGCGCTGACCCCGCGCGACTTGAAGACCGTCTACGCGTTCTTGCACGCGCAACTACCGCGCGTCGCGAAGTCAGGTCGCGTGGTCGTGCTCGGCCGGCCGAGCGCGCAGGCTTCGACGCTCGCCCAGGCGGCGACGGCGCAAGCGCTCGAAGGGCTCACGCGATCGGTCGCGAAAGAGATCGGCGGCCGAGGTGCAACTGCGAACTTGGTCGTCGTAGCGGAGGGCGCCGAAGCGCGCGCCGCGGGGCCTCTCCGGTTCTTTTTGTCGAGCGCGTCTGCGTTCGTGACCGCGCAGCCGCTGCAGGTCAGTAACGATGCGAGCTGGGACAATAGCGACCCAGTGGAGAAGCCGCTCGCGAATCGCGTCGCGCTCGTGACGGGCGCTGCGCGCGGCATCGGCGCTGCGACCGCGCGCATCCTGGCCCGTGAAGGTGCACATGTGTTGTGCCTCGATCGGCCAGACGACGACGAGCCACTCAGCATCGTGGCGCGAGAGATCGGTGGAACGCCGCTACTCGCCGACGTGACCGACCCCGGCACTGCATCGCGCATCGCAAACGAGACCAAGAGCCTCTACGGCGGCCTTCACCTCATCGTGCACAACGCAGGTGTGACTCGCGATCGCACCTTGGCGCGCATGTCGGAAAACCTGTGGGATCAGGTGATGAGCATCAACCTCGAAGCCGTGCTGCGTATCACCGAGTCGCTGCTCGAGCACGGCACGCTACGCGAAGGC
>Ga0193752_1002078_pt1 | contig 15532 bp, 11 predicted proteins | sample H1c1metaG_FD_144924 | JGI IMG/M metagenome (GOLD analysis project Ga0193752, IMG submission 144924) | Soil microbial communities from a riparian zone of the East river system, Colorado, United States - H1c1 | ecosystem: Environmental > Terrestrial > Soil > Riparian zone | place: USA: East River... | reverse complement strand
GGCTATGGCATCTGCCAAATAAGGAAACGCCTTTTAGGGTTTTATGAGATGTGGCCGCACCGTTTCTTCCCAGATGCCATAGCCTTTGGCATTCATATGCAGCATGTCTTCGACGAATAATTCGGGGCGTGATTTGCCATCTTTAATCATGGGTGAAAAGATGTCTATGAAAACGGTATTTTTTTCTTTGGACAAAAAGGCCTTAATCAGGAAATTACACTCCTTTGCTTTGGATTGGTATTTGTCACGCGACGGACTTGGTTTCATGGCGATATAAGCAATTGGGACAGTCGGAAGTTTGGCGCGTATCAGTTTGTAAAGTTTTACCGTCCGGTTTAATATCGTATCAGTCGTGGCACTTTCATTGGGCAGATCGTTTTCACCGACATAAATCACAATCTGACGTGGTTCATAAGGAAAGACGATGTCGTTTAAATAATAGGTAATGTCATTAGTCACTGCACCGCCGATGCCGCGGTTGATGACGTTCAAATTGCCGAAAGCGACTTGCAATCCTTCCCATTTCCGGATGGAAGAACTTCCGACAAACAAAATGGGATGCTTGGGCACTTGGTACATCTGGTCGTATTTTTTAATGGCCTGTACATCATCCCAAAAAGGATGGTTTTGTGCGAAAAAAGTATTTGTCAATAAAAAGATAAGGAAAAGGAAGGCGGTTTTTTTCATGATCGGATCATTTGGCTTCCACAAATTTAAGGATTTAGAAAACAACTACAAGTCCGCAGCCCATTTGCTTTCCATTATAAAACGGCGCCATCGTCGATGATACTTTTTTGTCCTTGCTGCCAAAGATTTTGTCTTTTACATAAGGATTGATCCAATAAGCGATTTTCGTGCTGAAAATCCCAATTCCCGCACCGGCAGCGACATCATTAAGCCAATGCCTGTTGTTGTACATGCGAAATACCCCGGTTCCGGTTGCAACGGCAAACCCGGCAACACCATACCATGGCGAAACGTCCTTATATTCCTGCCATAGAAATTCGGCTCCGGCAAAAGCTGTCGCTGTATGCCCAGATGGAAAAGAGTTTTTTGAACTTCCGTCAGGGCGTTCTGTCTTGATGGCCGATTTTAAAGCCAATACTGTCGAACTCATGATTAAATATGAGGTCGCCATGATGATTGTCCGGTCTTTTAAATTGTGCTTGCCTTCAATCCCAAGCGCATTCAGCCCGTAAACAGAAACCATTGGCACATATTGCGAAAAGTCGTCAATCGTGATTTTCTCGTCAATGTCTTCTTTGACTTCCGATTGAATTTGGTGATTGAAATCCAGCAACTGGTCATTTCCTATCGCAACCACGCCGTAGGAAATCAGCGCAGCAGGAATGATCAATGGCTTGTAATTGAATTTGGTGTGTTTCGGATTTTCAGCAATCGTATCAACGGGCTGTTGTGCATTTGCGGCCAACAGTTGAAACAGCAGACAAAGTAAAAAGAGATTTCTCATCAATTGGTTTTTTACCTGAACGGATGAAAATCCATTAAATTGAAGCGGCGCATTTGTTTTAAGCCAATCTTAAGTCATACAATTGGCAGTTGGCTTTTTTTTGTAACTTTAAGCCAACAAAAAACAATGATGCGGAAATTCCTCAATATTTTTCTTCTTTTAACGGCAAGTTCCATGTTGGCGCAGGAAACGCCAAACTTTGAAGCCCTTGATTCCCTGTATCGCGAAGACCAGTTTTATTTTGCGTTTACCTACAACATCTTGCAGAAAAGGCCGGAAGGCGTCAGGCAGAACAAATTTTCGTCGGGGATTGCATTTGGTTTTTTGCGCGATATGCCTTTCAACAAAAAACGGACCTGGTCGATTGCGGCCGGATTGGGTTATGCCATCAACAATTTCAACCAGAATATTGCCATCACAAAAGTCGGCGGCGATCCGGTTTATGGCATTATCGATCCCGATCTTTCGTTTGACAAGAACAAGATTATCCTCAATTATGTCGAAATTCCGATAGAAATCCGTTGGCGAACATCAACGCCTGAAAGCCATAGATTCTGGAGGGTTTACACAGGGGTTAAAGTCGGTTATCTTGTCTTCGACAGATACAAATACCAGGACAACGACAACAAATATTCGATCAGCGGCAATCCTGACTTCAACAAGTTCCAATACGGCGCTTATATGGCCGTGGGTTACAATACCTGGAATTTCAATATCTACTACGGACTGAATCCCATTTTCAAATCGGCTGAGCTAAACGGCAACTCCATCGACATGCATACGCTCAATATGGGGCTGATGTTTTATATCCTATAGCCAGAAATACCAAAACGCCATTTGGGAAACCATGCCGCACAAAAACCCGATGACCAGTTCCTTGTTGGTATGCGCTTGCATATATAGCCGTGATGTCGCGACAACACCAGTCATGATGAAGAGAAAGGCAATATACGGGATGCTGTTGTGTTGCGTAAAATAACTGAGGGCAATCATAAAAAAAACCAACGACGCCATTCCCAGCATATGCAGGCTCGCCTTTATGTTGCAGAAAAGCAGCACCAGTGCCAAAATCGTGGCCAGCAACGCGCCCATAAAAAAGAAATGCAATACCGGAATCCGGTCCATCAAAAAGCTTTGCCTGATCAGTATGCCAATTAAGACAGCTTGTAAAATCAACGGCAGTTTGCGCTGCCTGAGGTCGGAAGCCATAATCGTGTCTATTTTCCCCATCGACCGCAATAGGAAGAAAAACGCAATCGGAATCAAGACCGTAATGATGACAATCTGGATGATGACGAGGAATTTTTCAGCGGGCACCAGATAATTTTCTGACCCGAAAAGATAAGACAATACCGCAAAAACCGGGATAAACAGCGGATGAAATAAATAGGAGAAAAAAGGCAGTATTTTTTTCAAAGGTTTAGATTTTCTTCCGCATCCTGGCCACAGGAATATCAAGCTGCTCACGGTATTTCGCAATGGTTCTCCGCGCAATCGGGTAACCTCTTTCTTTTAGGATGTCGGCCAGCTGGTCGTCGGGAAGCGGTTTTTTCTTGTCTTCTTCCCCGATGACATCTTTCAGGATTTTCTTGATTTCCAAAGTCGATACTTCTTCGCCCTGGTCGTTGGTCATCGATTCGGAAAAGAATTCCTTGACCAGCTTAGTTCCATAAGGCGTTTCGACATATTTGCTGTTGGCAACGCGCGAAATCGTCGAAATATCCAATCCAACCATATCGGCAATATCCTTTAAAATCATCGGGCGCAGTTTGGTTTCGTCGCCTTCAAGAAAGTATTCTTCCTGGTAATGCATGATCGCGTTCATTGTCACATAGAGTGTTTCCTGGCGCTGTTTGATGGCGTCAATAAACCATTTTGCAGAATCGAGTTTTTGCTTGATGAACTGCACCGCATCTTTCTGCGCAGAAGATTTCTCCCGCGTATCCTTATACGTCTGCATCATTTCCTGGTAATCCTTGGATACGTGCAAAGTCGGGGCATTCCGCCCATTGAGTGTCAGTTCGAGTTCGCCTTCGACAATCCGTATCGCAAAATCGGGAACGACATGCTCAATCAGTTTCTGGTTTCCGGTAAAGGAATTCCCCGGTTTTGGGTTCAGCTTTTCGATTTCGCCAATGGCATTTTTGAGCTTTTCAAGGGAAATATCGTATCGTTGCTGGAGCTTGTCGTAATGTTTTTTCGTAAAGGCATCAAACTGGTTTTCGATGATGTCGGCTGCCAATGCCACCGATTCCGTTGGGGTTTTGTGTTTCAATTGCAAAATCAGGCATTCCTGCAAATCGCGTGCACCAACACCGGAAGGTTCCAATTCATGGACGATATGCATGATACGCTCGACCGTTTTCTCATCGGTATAAATACCTTGCGTAAATGCCATATCGTCGACAATATCCGGAATGCTGCGGCGGATATAACCCATGTCGTCAATGCTTCCTACGAGGAATTCGGCGATTTCGCGCTCGTCTTCCGTCAGTATGAAAGTGTTGAGTTGGTTGAGCAAATCCTGGTGGAAAGTCACCGGTGCGGCAAGCGGCGTTTCACGTGTTTCGTCGTCGTCACTGTAGTTGTTGGCCTTGAGTTTGTAGTCGGGCGTTTCGTCGTTGCTTAAGTATTCATCGATGTTGATGTCTTCAGCTTCAATTCTGTCGCTTTCAAATTCATCATAATCATCAAACTCTTCCTCGTTGTCGAATTCGTCTTTTTCGTATTCCTCTTCCTCTTCTTTTCCGGCTTCAAGCGCCGGATTCTCGTTCATTTCCTCTTTCAGTCGCTGCTCAAAAGCCTGTGTTGGCAATTGGATCAGCTTCATCAGTTGGATCTGCTGCGGCGATAATTTTTGGGAAAGCTTGAGGTTGAGGAATTGCTTGAGCATGTTTTAAATAACGATTAGTTGCTCAAATTTACGAAAAGAATTTCATTTTTTAGGAGCTAATCCGGCTGTCCGCTATATCTTTTTAAAACTTTGCAAGTTTTTAAAAAGGATGCCGCTTCCATCCGGGCTAGGGATTTTGTGCAAACCGTTGCGATTCGGGTTTGATTAGCATTTCGCTGCTGTTGGCCTTCTTTTGCCTGGCCGCAAAAGAAGCAAAAAGGCCGACGCGCAATCGCTCGGCGACCTGCTAAGTTTTTGATGGCTAAATCAAAAGAACTCGCCTGCGGCTCAGACAGCTTTTGATTTTACGCCATCTTCAAACAGCAGGTGCCCGCCTGCGCAATCCAATGCGCGAAACCTCACGATGGATTATTTGCCTGACCGGATCATTTACTTTCACTATTAAAATCAATCGTCACCGCACTCAAAATCATGTTGGTAGGATTTTCGGCGCAGCGCGCAAGCCGAAAATAAGACATTAAATTCCGATTAGCGCGGTGTTTTTCGTATTGGCTAGAAATTTCAAACCACCGCTGCTTAGAAAAATGTTCCGCGCTTGCGCATTAGCAATAAGTAGGAGCGAGCCCCGAGTTGAGCCTGCAAGGCGAACGGCTTGGCTCGTGAATGCAGCAAGGTTTAGAAATTTCAGTCAATGTGAAAGGCCGCTTCGGCATTTTTGTTTCTTTTGCGGCCAGGCAAAAGAAAGCCCGCGGCAGCGAATGTCGTGAAGCGAAAAAAGACAAAAACAAAAAGTCCGGCGACAGCCGGACTTTTAAATAGATATAAAACGAAGTTTTTAAAACTCGGCATTCATTGGCGTACGTGGAAACGGAATCACATCCCTAACATTCCCCATTCCGGTCACGAACATCACCAGTCTTTCAAAACCAAGCCCGAATCCCGAATGCACGGCAGATCCGAATCGGCGCGTATCCAGATACCACCACAATTCTTCCTCGTCAATGCCAAGCACGCGCATTTTTTCCAGCAAGACGTCGTAACGTTCTTCCCTTTGTGAACCACCTACGATTTCGCCGATTCCGGGAAATAAGATATCCATCGCGCGTACGGTTTTTCCGTCTTCGTTCAGGCGCATGTAAAACGCCTTGATGTTGGCCGGATAATCATACAAAATCACCGGGCATTTAAAATGCTTTTCGACGAGGAAACGTTCGTGTTCCGATTGTAAATCGGCGCCCCATTCCTCAATGATATAGTTGAATTTCTTGTGCTTGTTTGGTTTGGAATTGCGTAAAATGTCAATCGCTTCGGTGTAAGAAACGCGCTTGAAATTGTTTTCCAAAACGAAGTTCAGTTTCTCCGAAAGAGTCATTTCACTGCGTTCGAGCTGCGGTTTGGATTTCTCTTCATCAATCAGTCTGCCTTCGAGGAATTTCAAGTCATCGCCACATTTCTCGATCGCATATTTCACGACATATTGGATGAAATCCTCAGCCAAATCCATGTTGTCATTCAAATCGTTAAAAGCGACTTCCGGCTCAATCATCCAGAATTCCGCCAAATGCCTTGACGTATTCGAGTTTTCCGCACGGAATGTCGGCCCAAAAGTATAAATCTGCCCCAAAGCCATCGCGAAAGTCTCGCCTTCCAATTGCCCTGAAACCGTCAAATTGGTATGTTTCCCAAAGAAATCCTCTCGGTAATTGATTTTTCCGTCTTCGGTTTTCGGTAAATTGTCTAAAGGCAACGCGGTCACCTGGAACATTTCGCCTGCGCCTTCCGCATCGGCACCGGTAATCACCGGCGTATTGACATATACAAAACCTTTTTCCTGAAAATATTGGTGCACGGCAAAAGCCAAAACCGAACGCACGCGCATAATCGCGCCAAACGCATTCGTACGCACACGCAAATGCGCATTTTCGCGAAGGAATTCCAAAGAGTGTTTCTTCGGCTGCATCGGGAATTTCTCAGGATCGGAATCGCCAAGGATTTCGAGTTTCCTGACCTGCACTTCCCATTTCTGTCCCGCGCCTTTGCTTTCGACCAAATCGCCCGTGACCGAAATTGCGGCACCGGTCGTAATCCGTTTCAAAATGTCTTCCGGCGTGTTTTCAAAATCCACGACGCACTGTATATTGTTGATCGTCGAACCGTCGTTCAACGCAATGAATTGGTTGTTCCTAAATGTCCGCACCCAGCCTTTGGCATTGATGTCCGTCAGCGGTTTCGTGCAGCAGAGCAGTTCTTTAACTTTGGTATGCTTCATTTTTCTATTGTTAAAATCGGTTTGAACCGGATACAAATATAATATTGTTGTTTGTTTTTTGGGAGCTATTTCCTGCTTTCGGCTTTATCTTTTTTCGTTCCTCAAAAAGGATATCGCCTCTATCAGGGCTAGGGCTTTTCGTTAATCTTCAATAATGCCGTCGTCAACGAGTTTTTCCTTCTTAAGGCGTTTTTTCTCGAATGTCAGCACCAATGCCGGCAATACCAATAAATTTGCGAACATCGCAAACAACAGCGTACACGAAATCAATCCGCCCAACGCAATCGTGCCGCCAAAACTCGAAAGTGTAAATACCGCAAATCCGAAAATAAGGACAACTGAGGTATAAAAAGTACTGATTCCCGTATCGCGCAACGCACTGAGGACCGATTTTTTGACATAGCCTTTATTGCGGATCAGGTCATGTCTGTATTTGGCCATAAACTGGATCGCATTGTCGACAGAAATCCCAAACGCAATACTGAACACCAAAATCGTCGACGGCTTGAGCGGAATGCCCAAATAACCCATCAACCCGGAAGTGATACACAATGGTAAAATATTCGTGATGACCGAAACCAAAATCATTTTCACCGACCGGAACATATACGCCATCAATCCCGCAATCATAAAAATCGCGAAAATCAGGGATTCGATCAGGTTGTCGACAAGGTAAGATGTTCCTTTTTGGAACACCAATGCCTTTCCGGTCAGCGTGACTTCGTAGCGGTCTTTTGGAAAAATCTTGTCGATTTTCTTATGGAGCGTTGCTTCAACATGCGCCATTTCCTGCGTCCCGATGTCTTTCATGAAAGTCGTGATCCGCGCATATTGCCCGGTCGAATCGACATAGCTTTTCATCAGGTTGTCCTTCGAGTTTTTCGTCGCGTTTTTCGCATACGCCAAAATGAAAATCTGTTCCTGCGAAGTCGGCAGTTGATAATATTCCGGGTTGCCGTTATAATAGGCCTGTTTCGAATATTTCACAAGATTGACAATCGAAACTGGTTTTGACAATTCTGGAATTTGTGCAATCGTTTGCTGCAGCTCATCCATTTTTTTCATGGTTGAGAGCTTCATGACCCCTTTTTTTCGCTTGGTATCAATCATGATTTCCAGCGGCATGACGCCATGGAATTCCTTTTCGTAAAACAAAATGTCTTTAAAGAACGCCGCGCTTTTTGGCATTTCGCCAATAAGGCTTCCTGAGATTTTCATCTGCGAAACCCCGATGATGCTGAAAACCAAAAGCAATCCGTAGATGGCGTAAATGGTTTTGCGTTTGTCCTTGACCATTTTTTCAACCCAATCCAAAAGGGAAGAAATATAGGTTTTGCTCAAATGGTAGAGGTGTTTTTCCTTGGGCACCGACATAAAGCTGTAAACAATCGGTACAACGAACAATGTCAATAAATAAACCGAAATCACGTTGATCGAAGTCACCAGCCCGAATTCGAAAAGCAGATCATTCCCGGTAATCATAAACGTTGCAAAACCTGCGGCCGTCGTAAGATTTGTCATCAATGTCGACACCCCGATTTTTGAAATCACACGCTGCAAAGCCTTCGCCTGGTTGTTGTGTATCTTGATTTCCTGCTGGTATTTGTTGATCAGGAAAATACAGTTCGTAATCCCGATGACGATAATCAACGGCGGGATGATCGCAGTCAGAATCGTGATCTTGTAATGAAACAATCCGAGCGTCCCGAATGACCACATCACCCCAAACAGCAAAATGAAAATGGAAATGAATGTCGCACGGTAGGAACGGAAAAAGAAAAAGAAAATCAATGAAACAGTCAGCAAAGCCGCGCCTATGAACAAGGCAATTTCGCCTTTCATATTGTCGGCATTGATTGTCCTGATGTATGGCATTCCCGAAACGCGAAGGTCGATTCCGGTTTTTTTCTCGAATTGCTCGATTTTTGGGACGAGGTTTTCGAGGATGAAGATTTTCCGGGCTTCGGTATTGACGATTTTTTTGTTCAGATAAACTGCAGAACGGATGCTGCCCGATTCCTTGTTGAACAACAAACCTTCATAAAAAGGCAGGTCATTGAACAGTTCGTGTTTTATTTTTTGCAAATATTCAGGATTGACGGTTTGCTTCTGGTCAATCAATGGCACGAGTTGGAATTTCTCGCCAATTGTATCTTTTTCGAGTTTCTTCAAATCGTTAAGCGATACGACGAGTTCGACTTCCTTGGCATTTTTCAGGCCGGTCATCAGTTCATTCCAGGCGGCATATGCTTTTGGAGTAAAAAAACGGTCATCCTTAAACCCGATGACGATGAGGTTTCCTTCTTCGCCAAATTTATTCAGGAAGTCGGTGTATTGGCGGTTTACGATGTGTTTTTTCGGAAGCAGATTGGCTTCAGTATACGTCATGCCAAGATTCTTCCATTGCAATGCAAGGAAAATAGTGATCGCAACGATGGCGCCTAAAATCCCAACCCTGTTCTTAAGAATGATCCTGGCGAGCTTTTCCCAAAACCCTGCCGTGTACCTGTTTTTCATAACGATTAAATGGGTGCAAAGGTAAATAAAACCAACTGTTTTCAAATATTTATAACACTTTTTATGTGAATAATTTTTGAGTGGGAATAGTGTATTAAATTTTGAGCATTTGTCCGATTGAATTGCTATTATTTATATATTTGGGTGCCTTTACGGCGCCAAACCAAACACTACTGATTGCATGAAGAATTTTAGGAATTCCATTTTTTATGTAGCCCTTATCGGAGGCTTTTCGATACTGATTTACTGGATTGTCTCAAAAGGGAAATACCTGGAAGCAGGAAGATCGATTGTCGCGCCGACATCCGGAAAAGACCAATGGTCAGAATTCTGCGGCTCGATGGCGCACAATTTCCAGGAATCTTTGGCGATTTTGTTACTCCAGATTATTACCATCATTTTTGTTGCCAGAATTTTTGGCTGGTTCTTCAGGAAAATAGGGCAGCAGTCTGTAATTGGTGAAATGATTGCGGGAATTGTTTTGGGTCCATCATTGGTTGGCATGTATTTTCCGGAATTCTCACTTGCGCTTTTCCCAGTCGAATCCCTTGGCAACCTGAAGCTTTTAAGCCAAATTGGGTTGATGCTGTTCATGTTTGTCATCGGGATGGAACTCGACTTGAAAGCGTTGAAGAATAAGGCGAACGACGCCGTTGTCATCAGTCATGCGAGCATCATTTTTCCGTTTGCATTGGGCATCGGACTCTCATATTTCATTTACCGCCAATTTGCTCCTCCGGGTGTCGAGTTTGCGTCATTCGCCCTTTTTATGGGTATTGCGATGAGCATCACCGCATTCCCGGTTCTCGCGAGAATCGTACAGGAACGCGGCATCCATAAAACAAAACTCGGCACGATTGTCATTACTTGCGCTGCCGCCGACGACATTACCGCGTGGTGTATTCTGGCTACGGTGATTGCGATCGTAAAAGCAGGCTCATTCGTCAGCTCTTTGTATGTCATTGGCTTGGCCATCGCCTATGTTTTCCTAATGCTGAAAGTCGTCAGGCCATTCCTGAAACGCGTTGGCGAATTGAAGAATTCTAAAGAAAGCCTAAGCAAGCAAGTCGTTGCGATTTTCCTTTTGACGCTGATTATTTCCGCTTATACAACTGAACTCATTGGAATTCATGCCTTGTTCGGCGCTTTTATGGCCGGCGCGATCATGCCTGAAAATACGAATTTCCGAACCATTATCATTGAAAAAATTGAAGACTTTGCGGTGATTGTTTTATTGCCATTATTCTTCGTATTCACAGGATTGCGGACGAAAATCGGGCTTATCGATACGCCTGAATTGTGGAAAATCACAGGTCTTATCATTGCCGTTGCCGTTGCCGGAAAATTTCTCGGAAGCGCACTCGCGGCAAAATTCGTCGGGCAAAACTGGCGCGACAGCCTGGCTATTGGCGCATTGATGAATACCCGTGGTTTGATGGAACTGATTGTCCTCAACATCGGGAAAGATCTTGGCGTTTTGGACGACAGGATTTTTGCCATGCTTGTGATTATGGCTTTGGTCACAACTTTCATGACCGGACCGGCATTAGACCTGATTAACTTCCTGTTCAAGACCAAAGATGTCATTGTTCCGGATGAAATAAAAGCCGATAAATACAAAGTGCTCATTTCATTTGGGAATGCCGAAAGGGGAAAATCATTGTTGCGCCTCGCGAACAGCCTCGTCAAAAAAGAAAACAGCGATGCGATTGTGACTGCAATGCACCTGACATTGAGCAACGAGTTGCATACATTTGGGCTTGAGGAAGAAGAACACAAAAGTTTTGCGCCGGTAATTGCCGAATCGGAGCATCTTGGACAAAATATCGTGACGTTGTTCAAGGCTTCCAATGATATTGACAACGACATCATCGATATTGCCAATCATGGAGAATACAACTTGTTGCTGGTTGGTTTGGGACAATCGATTTTTGAAGGCACATTGCTTGGCAAAGTCTTGGGCTATACTACAAGAATCATCAATCCCGACCGCTTGATCGATAAGTTTATCGGAAAAGAAGGCCTTTTTGAAAATTCGCCATTTGATGAAAGGACGCGCCAGATTGTGGCCAAATCCAAAATGCCTGTCGGAATCCTCGTCGACAAAGACCTTGAAAGCCTGAACCGTGTTTTCATGCCAATTTTCAGCAATGAAGATGCATTTCTGACCGAATATGCCCAGAAACTCGTCGACAACAACGATTCGCAAATCACTTTTGTCGATCCGAATGGCGCCATTAAGGACAACAGCAAAATTTACGACAGCATTGATCATATCAAAAACAGGATGCCAAACAACATCACGATGATGGAAGAGCGCATCATGAAAAAAGATTTCCTTATCAAACAGGACATTATGGTCGTCAGCCTGGACAGTTGGAAAAAACTCGTCAATTCGCAAAGCATCTGGCTCAGCAATATTCCGTCAGTGTTAATCATCAAGCCATAAACTATGCAACGGGTTATTTTTTTGTTTTTGCTGCTGTGTTCGACAGTGATTTTGGCACAGGAAACGCCAGCGCCAGCGCCACCGAAAAATAATTTCGAAGCCGGATTCGACGGCATGCTCGGTATTTCCTATGGGAGTGAAACCCTCGGAATCAATGTTGGCGGACCAAGCCTCAAATACAAATTCACGAAAAACTTCAAAGTCGGTGCCGGCTGTTTTCCGTCATTGATTGTCATGGACAAAAAAGCACTGCCAAGACTTGCGGTTTCTCCAATAATCGAATACAAAAGATGGATGTTCATTACGCCTTACTACGGCTATGATGCCAAAGACAAACAAATCTGGACATTTGGGCTGGGTTATAAATTCATATAAATGAACTGGATTTTACTGGTCATCGCAGGGCTTTTTGAAGTTGGTTTTGCTTCCTGTCTCGGCAAAGCCAAAGAAACTTCAGGAAACATTTCCACTTTTTGGATGGTCGGTTTTTTCGCCTGCCTTTCCATCAGCATGTTGTTGCTGTATAAAGCCACACAGACGCTGCCGATTGGAACGGCTTATGCGGTTTGGACCGGAATCGGTGCAGTCGGAACGGTATTGGTCGGCATTTTTGTGTTTAAGGAACCGGCGACTTTCTGGCGGATTTTCTTCCTGACGACATTGATCGCTTCGATCATCGGCCTCAAATTCGTCTCGGCACACTAAAACCCGATGTTCAGGATAAAGCTCAGTTTTATTGATAAGTTGTCTTCGAGACGCATCAGCTGATTTGGCCCGTAACGGTAAAATCCTGACAGCCCAAAACCTTTGTAAATCTGGTTCAGTTCGATTCCGGATTCAAAATAACCCTTGTCCAATGTTTTGTATTGGATGCCGATATGCTGCTCGGGTTTTTCCATATTTCCCCAAGCCATTCTCGTAACCAATACCAATGAAGGACGGACTTTCCCGAACAATGTCACGCGTTTAAATCCGTGTTTTAATTGTAGCATGACATATTCGCTTGAGAAAAATTCATTGAAATACATCGTCTCAAAACTGTTCTTGCCGGCAATCGTAATCCGCTCCTGGATTTTGTCTTTCGTCAGGCTGTTCGGTGAAGTATTGTACAAATGCGTCAGCGGCACATCGCCATAAGCATAACCCGCTTCAATGACCAATGCCGATTTTTGGCCGTCGAGGTATTTTTTTTCATATTCACCACGGAAATCGATCTTGCCGAATTCAAAATCATTGTCGAGGATTTTGGGCAATGACTGTGTAAACTGGAAAGTGAATTTCGGAAACCTTTTTTCAACCTCAATGCGCCCGACGGGCGTTTGCATGTATTCGCTAAACGGATTCCACTGAATCGACGCCATCGCCGTCGTCATGTGGAAAACAGTGTACAGCTTGTCATTCGCGTTGAACACATAATTGAATTGTGGCTCGACGCGGCTTTGGGAAAGCTGCCAGATGCTTTCGGTTCTCGGGATGATTTTTGTCTCGATGAAAATCCGGTTCGTATTGTATTTGTAGAAAGTGCTGACGTTGATTGGCCGCGGATCATACAATTTAAATACGCGCTTGTCAATCGCAAACGACGTACTCGCGATCTCGCGCACGTCATCGGTATAGGAACCGCCAACCCAAGTCGATGAAAAGCGCCCGATTCGCGCTGCGCCGCCAAGATTGTATTTGAAATTCCCGTCTTTGGTTCCATATGCCGAATAGCCTTCAACGCGGTATTTGTCGGAGAATTTGTCGTTGGTAATCCCGCCAAGACCGAGACGAAAACCTTCATAATTATTATAGCTCAACAGGTAGCGCAGGTCTAAATCGATTGGCCCAAAAGGAATATAGCCGTTGATAATTTTCCTGCCGAGGCGCAGTTTTTTCTCAATTTTTTCCTTGGCGACAATGCTGTCAAGCGTGGTATAAGTATTCTTCTCACGAACATCAATCGAATCTTTGCGGTAGCTATTCCAGAAACTTTCCTGTTGGTGTATCGCCGAATCTTTGACATCAATCGCAATCGCTGCCTTTTTGATTTGGACGGGAATGTTATAGTTAAAATCCGAATATTTTGTTTCCGAAAGCAGATAAGTGAAATCGGAAGTTTCTTTTTCCCGTTTGGAATTTCCGTTGGTTACGGCATCAAATTTAATCGTGCTTCCCGGAAGCCTGACGTCTTCATCGTTGTTGCCTTTGGTTATTTTGAGATTCCGGCCTGTGGGAAACCAAAGCTGCTCTTCGGGAATGTACTTGAATTCATTTTCACTGCGGATGTTCAGCACGCCTTTGATATTCATGTCGGCTTTGGCAATCGCAAAACTGCTACTGTCAATATACAATATGCCTTCGAGACCGGCTTTTTTCCGCTTCTTTTTGTTTTTGAAAGCGACTCTGTAAGTTTTCCTGCCTTCAATAGTCACCGAATCCAAAAGCTGGTATTGGTAATCGGAAAAAGCATCGCTTGCGATTGGGCTGTTGTATTTGGTTTCGAAGAGTTCGTAATATTCGTCGTAAATAGAAAAGGATTGCAGGTTGAACCCAAGCACTTCGTAAATCGGTTCGCGGAAACCCGACATTTTTGTGCCGATAATGGTTTCTTTGAGGTTGTTTCCGTCAAACTGGTACTGCGATACTTTTTCGGTTTCGAAGAAATGCTGTCTGCGGATGAATTTCTTGAATTTGTATTGTGTCGAATCGATTTTGGTATAGCGCTTACCGAGGAATTTTCTTTTCGAAACCGTGTCGAGTTTTCCAGGAATAGAATCCGGATTCGCCGAAACGATGAGCTTCGAATAGCTTTTGAATGTGAAGCTTTTCAGCTTTTTTTCGGGATTGTTGGCATTGCGGCCGCGGATCGTTTTTTTGATGATTGCTTTCCCCGGATTATGGTCAACGGCCTGCTGCGCCTGCGATGCAAGCGTAAAAAACAGGAACAGGACAATCCATTGTTTCATAGGTTAAACAAAAAATCCGCCCTCGGTTGCCGGGACGGATTTTATAATTATTGGAACCAATTATACTTTCATGATTTCGGCTTCCTTGTGTGCGAGAAGCTCGTCAATCTTTCTGATATAGCTGTTGGTCAGGTTTTGCACTTCTTCTTCCGCACTTTTTCCGGCATCTTCAGAAAGCCCGTTTTTCTCGAGTTTCTTGATTTCGGTGTTGGCATCTTTCCTCGCGGTCCTGATTCCGATTTTTGCGTCTTCGGCTTCGGCTTTTGCCTGTTTTGCTAAATCGCGTCGGCGTTCTTCCGTCAATGGCGGCACGCTGATGATAATATTTTCGCCATTGTTCATTGGGTTGAACCCGATGTTGGCGACCATAATCGCTTTCTCGATCGGATGCAGCATGTTTTTTTCCCACGGCGTCACGGTAATGGTGCGCGCATCGGGAACATTGATGTTTGCGACCTGCGAAAGCGGTGTCGCCGATCCGTAATAATCCACGAAAACACTGCCCAACATGGCTGGCGATGCTTTTCCGGCGCGGATGTTTGTAAATTCTTTTTCAAGATGCGCAACAGAACCTTCCATGGATTCTGTGGTGCTGTCCAGGATGAAATCAATTTCTTCTTCCATTAGTTCGATTATTTGATTTTTCGATATTTCGAAAACCCGATAATTAAAATTAAATTTTATTTTATTTCAAAAGCCTAGCCCTGATGAAAGCGGCATCCTTTTTTAATCCTGCAAGGTTAAAAAAGATACAGCGGACAGCAGGAAAATGCTCCCAATCATTCACTAAATATTGACGACTGTCCCGACGTTTTCACCTTCACAGATTTTGACCAGGTTGCCTTTTTTGTTCATGTCGAAAACGACAATCGGCAGGCTGTTTTCCTGGCTGAGCGTGAATGCGGTCGAATCCATGACGTTTAGGCCTTTCCTGATTACATCTTCAAACGTAATCGAGTCGTATTTTGTTGCCGTCGGGTCTTTTTCAGGGTCGGCTGTGTAAACGCCGTCGACGCGTGTTCCT
>Ga0193752_1002077_pt1 | contig 15536 bp, 15 predicted proteins | sample H1c1metaG_FD_144924 | JGI IMG/M metagenome (GOLD analysis project Ga0193752, IMG submission 144924) | Soil microbial communities from a riparian zone of the East river system, Colorado, United States - H1c1 | ecosystem: Environmental > Terrestrial > Soil > Riparian zone | place: USA: East River... | reverse complement strand
TGGCAAGCGCCTTAATACCAACATCCTGTAAACGCTCAGCCACCTCTTCAATGTTCCGGGTATCGTCATCCCACCCAAGCCGTGTTTTTACGGTAACAGGTAAAGATGTTGATTTCACAACGGCAGAAGTCAGCCTGACCATAAGATCGATATCTTTCAATACACCCGCTCCCGCACCTTTTAGGGCTACTTTTTTTACCGGACAGCCAAAATTGATGTCCAGCAGATCCGGGTTAGTTACCTCTACAATTTTTGCTGCCAGAGAGAGACTTTCCTCATCACCTCCAAAAATCTGAATTCCAACCGGGCGCTCGTAGTCGAAAATATCCAGTTTCTGGCGGCTTTTAATTGCATCACGAATGAGACCTTCCGATGATATAAACTCAGTATACATAAGATCAGCGCCATTATCCTTGCAAACTGCGCGGAAAGGCGGATCACTTATATCTTCCATGGGGGCCAGCAGTAATGGAAATCCTGGTAGTCGTATGTTGCCGATCTGAATCATAATAATCACTTTTTCCAGGGTATTGCAACCGGGGATATGCTATCTTGCATATCTTATAAAAGGTTACAAATTTACACACTAATCTTCGTTATTACCAGCTCATGACCGGTCATTTAAGAATTAAATCTCCCAATACACAGCTTGGCATTTTGTTACTGGTATATTTCGTTCCGCAGTTGCTGATAGTAGCAGCGAGCCAGGCATTTCTGGCCGGCAAGCTGGATTTTTCAAATATTGAGAACATTGCCACTTTAAAATGGATCCAGGCGATATCTTCCATTGTTTTCTTTTTTTTACCGGCGATATTATATGCCCTGTTCAGTTTCAGGGGAAAATATTTCTATTTTCTGGGGTTTAAAAACCCGGAGAGATCCAGCATGTACGTGCTTGGAATTGGCTGCATGCTTTTGGCTTTTCCGGTAGTTTTCTGGCTGGGCGACATCAATCAGCATATACCATTGCCGGCTTATATGGTTGAAATGGAAAAGCAGGCCGCGAAGCAAATGGAAGCGTTCCTGAAAATTTCGGGTCCGGCAGATTTATTCATTAACATAATTATCATCGCACTTTTACCCGCCATTTGCGAAGAAATGTTTTTTCGCGGTGCCATGCAAAGGGTGATCATCCATCTAACCAGGAGACCATGGATTGGAATTATAATAACAGCAGCATTGTTTTCGGCGCTTCATTTCCAGTTCCAGGGATTTCTGCCGCGGATGTTTCTTGGAGTTGTACTCGGCGCGTTGTATTGGTTTAGTGGCAGCATCTGGACAAGCATCGTAGCGCATTTTATCACCAATGCGATACAGGTTATTGCTGCATCTTATGCCACAAAATATATCAATGAGAACCCTTCCATACCGGTATACCTGGCTATTCCAAGTGCCATTGCGGTTTTCGGTATCCTTAGGTTGTACCAACGAATGTCCACTATAACCTGGTCGAAAGTTTATGACAGGGATGGATTAACACCTCATAACAACTTTATCGCGTGATGATCAATAAAACCCGTTCAATATAACATGGCATTGAATATTGCCGTCTTCCGTAAAAGACTGCTAACAGCGGTTTATTTCGTTGCAGTAATGCTCGGAGGGTTGTTGTGGAACCAATGGAGTTTTTTCGTATTGTTTACTATTATTCATTTCGGGTGCTGGATAGAATATCAGAAAATCATCGCGTTAATTCATCCTGAATACAGTGAAATAACCGGCTTTCACCGGTATGGTGTTATGCTTGCAGGCTGGTGTATGATGTTGTCATTAACAAATGACATGTACAATATTGGCGATTTTTCGTTGCATTCCATAGGCTGGTGGCTTGGTTTAATCATCATTTTCCTGCTGCCACTTGTTGAACTCTTGTTTTCAAAACAATTATCAGCCAGCAATATTGCTTATTCTATAGGAGGCCTTATTTACATTTCACTGGCCTGGGCACTGATGATTGGTTTATACGAATTCCGGATGACACTTCATGGAATTAAGTTTGGCCCCAATATTCCGCTGGTGATCATTCTTACGATCTGGATTAATGATACCATGGCATACCTGGTCGGTTCTTTTATTGGTAAAACACCGTTCTCAAAAATTTCACCCAAAAAAACATGGGAAGGCACGCTGGGAGGCATTATACTTTCTACCCTTATCATTGGATTTATAGCAGTGAGTAAATATTCATTCATTATCGGCATCGGTGATTATGATACCGTTGCCGGTTTACCTCTTGACACCTCCGGTTATCATTGGTTTGTTATCGCAGGGACTGCGGCGATTGTGGGTACAGCGGGTGACCTGTTTGAATCGAAACTTAAAAGAAAGGCAAATGTCAAAGACAGCGGAAGTATAATGCCTGGCCATGGAGGGTTTCTGGACCGGTTCGATTCGCTTCTTTTTGCAGTTCCCGTGATTTGGTTATATGTGCAGATATTTATGTAACCGGGAAGTAACCTCAATTCCTTAAATTTGCGGCTTAATTTCCCATTAATGCGGATACATAAAGAAGGGTACAAAACGATTTTAGTTATTGCCGTAGTTTTTGCTCTGATCAATCTGACTTCCTTTTATTTTATCAGTTTTCATTATCCCTGGCTAAGCTGGCTGATTTTTATTGTGTCTTTACTTTTTCTTCTTTTTATCATATCTTTTTTTCGTGTACCCAACCGGGAACTTACAAAAGGAGACAATCTTGTCATTTGCCCTGCTGATGGCAAAGTGGTAGTAATTGAAGAGACGGTAGATGAGGAATATTTCAAAGACAAACGGCTTCAGGTTTCCATTTTCATGAGTCCGGCGAATGTTCACCAGAACCGCAATCCGGTTTCGGGTGAGGTTGTTTATAACCAGTATCATAAAGGGAAATTTTTGGTTGCCTGGAATCCAAAGTCGTCCACCGAAAATGAAAGGCATACCACAGTGGTGAGAGGGTCGTTTGGGGAGATACTTTATAAGCAAATCGCTGGTGCTGTCGCAAGGAGAATTGTAAACTATCTGCGGGTTGGTGAAAAAGTTGAGCAAAGTGCTGAATATGGTTTCATCAAATTCGGCAGCCGCGTCGACGTTCTATTGCCCGTAGATGCAAAGATAACTGTTAAGATAAATGATATGGTTCAGGGCGGTGTGACGGTGCTGGCTACTTTGTAGCGCGGGCCTCCAGGTAGCTGTTTAAAATATCTCCTTCAACTCATTTAGCGAGTAAATAGTATAAGTCGGTTTTATCTGCACCACTTCATTAATGTGGTTCACATAAACCTGGTCGATACCGGCATTTATTGCACCCTGTATATCGGCATCAATACTATCACCAATCATGATGCTTTGATGGGGTAGCGAATTCGTTTTCCTGAAAGCATATTCAAAGATCTCTTTCTTTGGCTTCAGGCTGTTGCTTCCTTCAGATGTAATTACCTCTTTGAAAAACTTCGCCAACCCGGAATTATTCAGCTTACTATGTTGTGTTTTTTCAAAACCATTTGTTATAAGGTGGAGGTCATATCCCGTATCGGTCAGATATTGAAGCATCTCTATGGCAAATGGAAATAAGAGATTTCTTGAAGGTAACATTTCGAGGAAGCGATCTCCCAACTGCCGCGTCAGTTTCTCATCAACGATCTTAAAATCCAGCAGCGTCAGAGCCATTCTTTTCGATCTTAATTCATCAACCTTAATATGACCATTGCGGTATTTTTCCCAAAGGCGATTATTATGAACGATATAATTTTTATGAAAAAGTTCAAAATCATGAACCCCGAGGATCGCAAGCTCATGTTCATGAAATAGTTCATTTAAAGTGAGGCGGGCATTAGCTTCAAAATCCCAAAGGGTATGATCAAGATCGAAAAAAAGATGTTTATATTTCATAATGCATCAATCTATAAAATTACCAAACCGTACCCAGTAAAAAAAGTTCAATGAGGAACAATACATTATAACTTCGTTTTAAATGCATTTATATGAATATTGCAATAACCGGGGCTTCAAAAGGATTTGGAAGAGCAATAGCTGAAAAGTTTGCAATGGATGGCCGGCCACATATTTTTATGCTGTGCGCAAGAAATAAATCAAACCTCGAAAAAACAGCGGAGGAATTAAGAAGCGGTTATCCTGCTTCAGACTTCAGAACGTATAGTTGCGATCTCGGTATCAAACAGGAAGCGATCGCATTTGGTGACTGGATCCTTACACAGCAATCGCAGGGAAAACAATCATCAGCCATTGATGTACTTGTTAACAACGCAGGAATCTATCTTCCGGGCAGCGTACACAACGAGGAAGATGGTGTACTGGAAAAACTGATCGCAGTGAATTTATACAGTGCTTATCATCTTACCCGCAGATTACTGCCAGCAATGATGGAACGCCGACAGGGTCATATTTTTAATATGTGTTCGATTGCTTCGCTCAATGCTTACACAAACGGAGGATCTTATAGCATATCGAAATTTGCCCTCGCCGGCTTTTCCAAAAATCTGAGAGAAGAACTTAAACCCTTCGGCATTAAAGTGACAGCATTGTTCCCGGGCGCTGCCTATACCGATTCGTGGAAAGGCTCAGGTATTGATCCGCAAAGACTTATGGATGAAAAAGACGTGGCAGATATGGTTTATTCCGCAGCCAGGTTATCACTCCGGGCCTGTGTTGAAGAGATAATATTGCGACCACAGCTCGGTGATCTGTAATTTCAGGCATTTTAAAAAAACCGATTTCCAACGTAGCCTGAGACCGTAACATTGCTCCATTTAACGTTATTTAAGCTGTAAATGGCTGGCTAAATTTTATATTTGTTGAAGAAGATCGAACGACACACCAGAATATGATGATGCAATGCAAGACCGATGAAGCAATTCGATAAAATTAATTTTACGGCCATTATTCAAAGACTTATAGTGATCATAGGCCTGGCATTTCCTGTGCTTCAAACCTGCGCTCAATCGGAATTGAAATTTGTTGCCATAGTAAGTGAAAAAAACGTTGCTCTGAAACAAACATTCCAGGTGCAATTCGTTGTGTATGGTGCGAAATATGTACCTGATATCAAGGTTCCGGCTATCAAAGGCTTTGTAGTAAATGACACTTTTACCAACCAGAGTACTCAGGTGATTGGTGGAAAGACTTTGCAGTGGATCGATTCTTATTCGAAGGTTCTGGTACTTACTCCCATGAAGACAGGCCGGTTTATAATTCCTGCAGCCTCTGTTATGATCAAGGGGCAAAAACTTCAGACCAAACCCATCCAGGTTTCTGTTAGTCAGACCGGACTTTCGTCTCTTCCGGCAGATGACGACGATGTTCGTAACCAACCCGCTGTGCAGGATGAATCTGAACTGTTGCCCGGGGAGAATATGGAAGAGAAAGTGAAAAAGAACCTGTTCCTTAAAGCCAATACAAACAAAACGACCTGTTATGTCGGTGAGCCCCTGGCCGTTTCATATAAAGCATATTCACGCCTTAATTCAAATTCACAGGTCGTGAAACGGCCGTCGTTTCCCGGCTTTAGTGTAGTGGAGATGGTTGAGTCGTACGACAACAGACCTGAAATCGAAGTGATCAATGGAAATGCATATTATACGAACCTGATAAGGAAAGTGCAGTTATTTCCACTGCAACCCGGTAAATACGAACTTGATCCTGCAGAGATCGAAGGCGTTGTACATTTTATTAAAACCGATCATCCAAAAAACGATGGCAAAAGTCAGCTGCAACGTCTGTTTGATCAATCTTCCGGTTCCAGGTCCAATGTTGACCATTATGCAAGTTTGAAAACAGCACCTGTAACCATCAATGTTAAGCCGCTGCCCGAAAAAGATCAGCCAGCCGATTTTTCAGGGGCAGTAGGTCAGTTTAAACTTGAAACTAAATTGCCTGCTGAAGAGATTCATCAGGGAGAACTTGTAAAAATAAGCTGGCAGCTTGCCGGTAGTGGCAACCTTCAGCTTGTAACACTGCCCGACATTGAATGGCCCAAGGGAATTGACACTTCTGAACCTTCAGTGAAGGAAGATGTGAATCAGTATGTTTATCCGCTTAGTGGAACAAAAACATTTGATTACGGTGTAACAGCGCGCGATACCGGTCAATATGTTATTCCCCCGGTATCTTTTTCTTATTTCGATCCGCAAACTGAGTCATATAAAACGCTGATTACTGAACCTATCAGTTTTCATGTGTCTCCATCTGCCAGGAAACCTTTTTTTGCTACAGAAACTGTCAAAAATCTGGCCGACAAACCGCTGCATTTGTATTGGTTCGGCGGAGTAGCACTTGTAATAATTGGCTGGATCGCTTATCAGTTTCTGTTTCTTAAAAAAAACCACAAAGTGTCTGAGAAATTGCCGGATGCAGGTCTGAAGCAACAGGACATCGATCCCGAAGAATATATCGGAACAGGCAGCGGTACATTGCCAGGTAAACAATCAGGAAACGGTCCACACAATTATTCCGGCACATATGGTGGTTCATATTCAGATAGTCAGTCTGGCAAAACATTGCTTAAACAACCGGGCGCCAAAGCAGATAAACACTCAAAAGAGCAGCCTGTAAAATCTGGAGTAGTTATTTCAACTGGAAAAATAATTCCTGCAAAGGAAATGTTTACCAACGCACAGAAGTCGTTGCTTAATGATGATATAAAAGGATTTTACCGGGAAGTTCAGCAGGTGCTTTGGAGAATTGCCGCTAACCGTTGCGAGGTACTTCCTTCATTTTTGAACAAACAGAATATCAGTTTTCAATTGCAGAAACAGGAAATCCCCGCACCTGTTATAAATAATTTTCTTACTGTGCTCAACGAATGCGAATGGGCATTGTATACACCTGATCATACGCCATCCGACATGGAAGAACTGATGGAAAATGCCGTAACTGTTAGTGAAGAACTCAATAAGGGTTAGGTAAGCTGACTACTTGCACCGGGCATTCTATACGTGTATTCTACTCTGAGTATTTATATCCGACTCCTCTTACGGAATGGAAATACTCGGGATTGCGGCTATCCTCTTCAAAATACTTACGAAAGTTTAAAATGAAATTATCAATAGTCCTGGTTGTCGGATAAACATTGTAACCCCAGACAGTCTGCAGAATCTTCTCACGCGGAACAACATCATTTTTATTTTCAATCAGCAACTTCAATAACATTGCTTCCTTCTTACTTAGTTGAATCCTTTCACCTGTTTTGATAATTGCTTCCTGTGCCCTGAAATCAATCTTGTTGGCACCGAAGGAATAGGAATCTCCGATAGTATCCTTATCCTGCAGTTTTTTATTCTTATTGATAAGCTTTTGGACACGCAGCAGTAATTCTTCGAGATTAAAAGGTTTGGTCAGATAATCGTCTGCACCTTTCTTGAGACCCAATACACGATCTGCGCTATTGTTACGGGCGCTGAGTATAAGAATAGGCACGTCATTATTATTAACTCTTACAGTTTCTGTAACGCTGATGCCATCGAGTTCGGGAAGCATTACGTCAAGAATGATCAGATCAAAATATTCGCCGTCAACTTTCTTTAATGCATCGGTACCGTCGAATGCCGAAGTAACTTCATAGCCTTCCAGCTCAAGGTTCAACTTAAGCGCCTCGTGCAGGTTTTCTTCATCTTCTACCAATAAAATGGAAAGCTTTGACGACATAACAAATTAAGTTGAACTAGAAAACGCAAAGTTGAACTGGAACGCACAGTTAAACTGGAACGCAAAATTGAACTGGAACGCACAGTTAAACTGGAAAATTTACGGTTAAACCGGAAAACGCACGCTAAAATTAGCGCCTGTCGGAACATTGTCTGTCACACGAATGTCTGCATTATGATCTTCTGCTATTTTACGGCAAAGATACAAACCTATTCCTGTTCCCTTGGTTGTCCTTGTTTCTTCGTTGCCGATGCGATAAAATTTCTCAAACACTTTTTTCTTTTCAAAATCAGGTATCCCCGAACCTTCATCAATCACAGACAGCAATATCTTGTGTTGTTCTCTCACCAGGCGGCAGGTAATGAGGCCATCTTTCGGTGAATACTTCATTGCATTTTCAATCAGGTTATTAACCAGGATCTGCAATAGCAAGGCGTCTCCGATAATGTCCAGTTCGGGTTGGATTTCTGTAGACCATTTTCGCTCCGGGAAACGGTTAATAAAATCGTCCATGCAACTTTTAGCCAGGTCAGAGAAATCGAGATCTTCCTTGCCAAGCCGGTAACGGCCGCCTTCAAGCTGTGCTGACACAAGTATATTGCTGGAAAGATTATTGAGTCTGTTGATCTCCTGCAAAGTCATCTGAAGGATCTTTTGCTTCCTGGTTTCATCAAGCTGATGCTTTACCATTGTTTCAAGGTTGAGTTTAGCAACGGCAATAGGCGTTTTTAATTCATGGGTTACTGCCATCATGAAATTCTGTTGCTGCTGCTGAAGGATGAACTGTCTGCGCACTGCACGGTAAACAAACAACGCTCCAACCAGGATCATTCCCAGGAACGTGATCCCTTCGCCAAGGTATTGGGTTGTTTTTAGCCTTTTTTCGGCCGCAACCTTTTCAATCTTTTCAAGGTAGGCCGGATCATCCTTTATTAATTCGTTGAGCTTGTAATTGCTCATCTGCGTGTTTTGTTTTTCCAGGACAAAAAACCAGAAGAAAAGGATCGCAATAATATAAGCCAGCAAAAACCAGTATACAACGGTGGCAATTGCCAGTTTCTTTTTTGAAGGGAGTTTCATCAGTTCATTATGATGCTTATTTCGCTTTTTCCACCCTGATGCCGACATTCAGGACTTCAGGCAGTGGATCAACGCGCATTATATTTTCGAGACTGAAAGTATAAACACCGGCTTTGGTTAATGGTTCGGGTTGGCCGGTGATAAGGATCCGGTGTTCGAAAATATCATCCATTCCACTGCCAAGCCAGCCTTTTTCATCTGTAGCCAGCTTAAGATCGAGTTGTTGTTTACGCATCATCGAATCGCCTGGAACTTTTGTATAAATATTGATCCAGATATTATTGAATTCGTAGGCATCAGTATGACGGATCACAGCGTATATATTATACCTGGCCAGGGTGTCTTTAACCGTAAAGCTGATCTGTGGTTTAAAACCTGAGCTCCAGGCATGATTGGGTATCACAACATTTTTCTCAAATACATCGATGCTCGTTTGGCAGGAAACAAACGCAATAGCGACAAGTAGAAGTGGTAAGCTGTTTTTCAAGTGACCGGTTTTTTACAAAAGTACTGGAATCGGATAAGAGGAATAAGTATGGGTTTTTGGCTATCAAAGGGCGTTCAAAACCTGTTCTTTCGCTTTTTCCAGTTCATCCTTCATCTGAATCACAAACTGTTGAATATTTGAGTCATACGCTTTTGCCCCGGTAGTGTTAATCTCTCTTCCGATTTCCTGGAGGATGAATGAAAGTTTTTTACCTTTTCCTTCATCGGCGGATTGGAGTAAGGTTTTGAAATAATCGCAATGGTTTTTCAGACGAACCTGTTCTTCACTGATATCGATCTTTTCTATGTAGTAAATAAGTTCCTGCTCCAGCCTGTTCGGATCGTAATTTTCTTTTCCGACGTTTTCTTCCAGCACTTTAACCAACCCATCCCTGATCTTTTGTTTCCTGTTCGGTTCAAGTTTTACAATCTCTTCCTGCTGCTGCTGAATATTACTGATACGAAGTAAAAGATCCTGTTCAAGTGCCTTTCCTTCTTCAAGCCTGTGATTATTGAGATCATCCATTGCGGCTTCGATAACTTTCTTGAATTGATTCCATTCGTCATCGGTGAGTGTTTCACCCGTTGGAGTGATTACTTCCGGTAGTTTTAAAAGGGTGCTCAGAATAGTGGATGAATCAAGGTTCAAAGCTGCAGACAGATCTGCGATTGGTTTATAATAAGCTTTAGCGAGTTCTGTATTTATACTTACGGGTTTTGAGCTTCCTGTTTCTTTTAAGTTTATAGTACAATCAACGGTACCGCGGTTAAGATTTTTTGAAAGCAGGGTTCGGATTTCAAATTCAAAAGGTTTCAGGAAAGCCGGCATTTTCAGATTTAGTTCGAACTGTTTTCCGTTCAGTGATTTGATATCGACCAGGAATGTTTTGTCACCTACAGATCTTTCAGTTCTTCCAAAACCGGTCATGGATTTTAGCATATTTCCAATTTTTTGAGAAAGCAAGATAAGGATTGATGCTGATTAACAGGTTTGTTTATTTGATCGATGAAGGCAGATGATCAGGTCAGTCCAATCAATTGGTAGATCTGTTCGCGGTCCCATTCTTTATAATCTCCGGGACCCATATTATAAAGATCAATTTTAGCAATTCGATAACGAATCAACCGGAGTGTTGGAAAGCCAACTGCTGCCGTCATCTTTCTTACCTGCCTGTTTTTTCCTTCGGTGAGTATAAGTTTTATCCAGCTGGTGGGTATGTTCTTTCTGAAGCGGATTGGTGGGTTGCGATCACCAACCTGTGGTTCTGATTCGAATACAGTTGCTTCGCTTTTCCTTGTGTGGCAATTTTTGCCATCAACGGAGATGTTAACACCATTTTGTAGTTGCTGCAAGGCATTACCGGTGATATTTCCTTCTACCTGAACCCAGTACTCTCTTTCATGACCGAATGCGGGGTTGAGCAGTTTGTTATTAAGTGTCGTATCGTTCGTGATGATAAGTAAACCTTCACTGTCATAATCGAGCCTGCCTACCGGGTAAACATCTGTTGGAAAGGAATAAATGTCTTTTAATGTTTGTTTTCCTTCCTGTTTTGAGAATTGAGAAAGTACCTGAAATGGTTTATGAATGGTGTAGTAGATGGACATACTTCAAAAAAAAGCCTCACTACAAGTCGGGAGATTTATTATGTAGATGGGTTAGTAAGTAGTGGGAATCAAATTTCCCTACACAATATTAAAAAGAATTTTTTCTTTATAAAAAAAAATTAAGACATATTTTATTCACATTTTTTTTTACGCTGTGGAAAAGGGAACAACATGACACCTGTTTTTTATGACCAAATCGTTCACAATTTAACAACGTTTCTCTTACTTCCGACTTTAAGGAAAAATTTTATCTTCTGAAAGTCTTGTCAGCACTCATTCATATCAATTCACTTTACAATCATCAAAATAAAATTGTGAGACAGCCATGTACCCGGGTATATCAAAACATCATTAATTAGCATCAATTTTACCCTAAAAAAAAGGTGCAAAACATTTTTCAGGATCATCGTAGAATTACCTGAAAACGGAGCTTAAATGGTCATTTATCTGGTTTGCTTAATTTACCCGGCACTTTTCGGATCGTTTATTATGATTGAGAGATGATTGCCGTGGGTTACTTTTGCTTCACTATATCTTCATTTAAATCCAGAACAATGAAATTTCCTTCCCCGGTATCAATAAAATGGGTAGCAGATTTGATCGGAGCAGAGTTACTCGGTAATGGTGATGGTCAGGCAACAGGTATTAACGAAATACATAAGGTAGAAACCGGGGATCTGGTTTTTGTTGATCATCCCAAGTACTATGATAAATGCATTCAGTCGCCTGCAACATTTATCATCATCAATAAAAAGGCTGCGTTTCCTGAAGGCAAAGCACTGCTTATCGTTGATCAGCCGTTTGAAGCCTATCTGCAGATAATACGCCATTTCAGACCGTTTATTCCTGCAAAAGAAATGATCAGTGATAAAGCCAGTGTAGATGCTTCAACATATATTGCTCCCAATGTATATCTCGGGCACTATGTTACCATCGGCCGGAATTGTATTATACATCCGAATGTTACGATACTTGATTATACAGAGATAGGAGATAATGTTATCATCCAGGCCGGAACAGTGATCGGCTCCGATGCTTTTTATTACAATACAAAGAAAGACCGGCCCTCATGGTATAAAAAAATGGAGAGCGCCGGCAAAGTTGTCATTGAAAATGATGTGGAGATCGGAGCAGGATGTACCATTGACCGGGGAGTAAGTCACGAAACCAGGATTGGCCACGGCTCAAAACTTGATAATATGATTCATGTTGGTCATGATACGGTAATCGGTGCAAACTGCCTTATTGCAGCACAGGTTGGAATTGCGGGAGCCACAACGATTGGCAATGGCGTTACGCTCTGGGGGCAGGTTGGCGTTTCCAAAACATTATCTATCGGAGACAATGCAGTTGTACTTGCCCAGAGTGGTGTAGGCAAAACAATACCGCCTGACAAAGTATTTTTTGGTTCACCCGCCGACGATGCCGCTATCAAAAAAAAGGAACTCGTCTGGATTAAGCGAATTCCTTTATTATGGAAACAGGTAATGGGTAATGAATAAAATAATGCTATTCGTATTCGTAGTTATATGGTAGTAGCTCGGCGAGTTTTTTCCATGCCCAGTAGCCGGAATTGACCACATCGTATTGTTCATAAAAATAGCCGTTTTGTTCAATCACAAATCCATCTGCTATTTCAAGTATTGTAACCTGCATGCTGTTGTTTGATGGCAGTTTAAACTCCTGCAAAAATTTCTTATCAGGCAAAACATTTTTGTAGCCGATACGATACCGGCCTTCCCAGTTAACGATAACTCCACTGCTGTCAGCGACATAAGAAGAACTATCATACAGGTCTTTTATCTCAGTTCCCCTGGTGCTTTTTGGATTGTTGTTCATTTTTTCAACCACAAATCCTTCTTCAGAAACAATGCTGTCATAAAAGCAACGCATAAAGTGTAGCCTGGACCCGAGATAGGTTTTGGCCCTGTTACTGATCCAATGTTGTTTAACTTCAGCTGTGCTATCCATTTCTTCAAACAATGGGTTTCCGGTATACTGACTGATATTGGTATTGTAGTCATAGCTGAATGAATCAAGCTGGTATTTTATTCGATAGCCGAGTTCATTATTTACAACTATAATGTCTTCTTTGGCTGTCACTTTGAGCCTGTTTCTTTTTTTAGTAAAGAAGAAACGCAGTGCTTCAGGGTTCTGAATAGTACATCGTCCTGCGTTAGGGGTGGTGCCGATAAAGTTATCTGAAAAGAATTTGCCATATTTATTCCAGCCGTCCGCTACCTCATTGCTGGCAACAACTGAAACTTCCGTCATAGAATTATCCTGTGGTGCCATCACAAAAACAAGGGTGTCCTTGTTGGATTGTGTATTACTGATCCGCATTAACTTTTTTTCATATCCTGTATAAGAAATGACCAGATCGTAACCGCCATTTGGAAGATTCATATAAAACAACCCTTCATTATTGGTGATGGTTCCCAAAGTGGTATTTTGACAAAATGCAGATGCCTTGCTCAGAGGTTGTCCAGATGCAGAATCAACAACTTTCCCAAGAATGGAAAAATTTTGTGCCTGGATGGATATGGTAAAACAAATAAGGGACAGAAGGCAGATAAGATTTTTCATGAATATCAATTGATCAGATTAGTAAACGTTTTCAACGCGGCTTAAGTATATTTCGGCTGTTAACTTAAGGCATAAGCCGGGGATATAAAAGGTAATTTTTGCAGGCTTTTTGAATACTTTCAGATAAAGGTGTAAAACTGAAACCGGGTAATTTTGTTTTTATCTTATTGTTGTTGAAAAAGGTTTTGGTTTGCGAAACCCTTGCCGATTCTTTTGTAACCAAAGGTGCTTTTCCGGTAATAACCGATTTGACCTTTTCGTATCGCCAGGCTATCTCAGCTAAAAATTTTGTGGCTTCGCGATAGGGTAATTTTTTATTGAATCCACCGGCAATTTCATTTAACAATTGTTGAAAGGGCCAGTTATCGCCATTCAGAATAAACCGTTCGCCGCTTGTTTCGGCCTGCAGGAGTCGTACCGTTACGTTTGCCACGTCTTCTACGTCAACGAAACCATTGATGCCTTTGGTGTACCATGTAAGACCGTTGTAAACGTTCCTGAATATGGCGCAGCTCGTCGTATTCCAGTCTCCATATCCAAGTATCGTGCTGGGATTTACTACCGTAACATTTAAGCCTTCACCCATTCCGCGCCATACTTCCATTTCTGCATGATACTTACTCAATGCATAATTGGTGTTCATGGAACTTTCTTCCCATTTTTTCTGCTCGTCAACCGTATCGCCATTCTTAGTACGACCCAGTGCTGCGACCGAGCTGACATGTATCATTTTTTTGATACCACTTTCCAGTGCCACATTAACAACGTTGGCAGTACCCTCAATATTTGTTTTATACATCTCTGATCTGTCTCCCGGGTCGAAGGAAACTTTTGCCGCTGCATGAATCACTGCGTCAACACCGGCCATTGCTTCTTCCAAAGCAATCACATCGAGAATATCGCCCCCGATCCAATCAACTTTTTCAAAAATGTGCGAAGGAATATAAAACGGTGATTGTTTTTTGCCACGGCGGAGAGCCCTGACTGTATAACCCTTTTCTACAAGTTCCCTGATAATATAGGCTCCAAGAAATCCTGTCCCACCTGTAATTAGTATTTTGGCTGGCCTATCGATTGAATAATTTATTAAGTGTGCAAAAATACTTCATATCAGCCTAATTCTCATCAGATGCTGCCCTGTTATTCTTTATTGTAGTTATAATATCCTTTGCCTGTTTTTTTGCCAAGTTCGTTTTCTGAGACTTTTCGAAGTTGAAGTGCAGCAGGTTTCAACCGTTCGGGCTTACCCAAAGCTTCATACAATGAAGCACTCACCGCATAATTAATATCATTACCTATCAGGTCCATTAAAGCAAACGGTCCCATCCGGAATCCGGTTGCCTCCATAATACTGTCAATTTCTGTAATGGTAACATCAAAGTGTTCTTCCAGGTATAGTGCTTCCAGGTAAAACAGCCTTGCTATACGGTTTACGATAAAACCTGGTGAATCTTTACAGGTGACAACCGTTTTTCCGATGGCGATACCCAGTTCTGTCAGCTGTGATGTTACAGATGCGGTTGTAAATGGTGTACTTATCAGTTCCACCAGTTTCATCAAAGGCGCAGGATTGAAGAAATGCATTCCCGAAACTCTTTCAGGGTGCTGAACGGATGCTGCTATCGAAGTAACCGGTAATGAAGATGTATTGGTTGCGAAAATGGTTTCCGAGTGATTGATTTCGGCGAGCTGGTTGAACAGTGCTATCTTTTCCGGAAGCTTTTCAATAATGGCTTCGATAATTATATCCGCAATACAATCATTAATATCTGTAGTAAAATTCAGATGAGCGAGGGTGTTTGCTTTATCGTCTCTGGTTATTTTATTTTTACCTGTAAGCGTTTGCAATTCTTCGTCTATTGTCCGTTCGGCCTGTTTAAGAACTTCTGCATCAACATCATAAAGAATAGTCCGCAAACCTTTGCCGGCCATAAGTTGTGCAATACCACGACCCATTGTACCTGCACCACAAATGCAGACGGTTTCAATCATGATCGTATGAATTTAAAGAAGGTCAAAAGCTCATAAATTAAGCAGGAAGGTGATTTTTTTTGAATGGCATTCATTTAAACCGCACTTATAAACTGTCTCAGGAATCGCACATCATTTTCACTGAATAATCTGATATCATTAATAAC
>Ga0193752_1002076_pt1 | contig 15538 bp, 8 predicted proteins | sample H1c1metaG_FD_144924 | JGI IMG/M metagenome (GOLD analysis project Ga0193752, IMG submission 144924) | Soil microbial communities from a riparian zone of the East river system, Colorado, United States - H1c1 | ecosystem: Environmental > Terrestrial > Soil > Riparian zone | place: USA: East River... | reverse complement strand
GCTCCAGGTCCGTTAGCATTGGTGCGAAGATTACGCTGGCAGCGACTGCGAACGCCCGGAGCGATGGTTCCGTTCGCAGGGCAAATGCTCGCGCCGGTAAACGCGCCGACGATCGTGTTGATATTGAAATTGGCAAGCGTATCCCCCGGGAAGATCTCGAAGTAGTCCTGGAGAGAAATATCGCCGCCGAATAACCCGCGCGGAAGCGCGAACTTGAGGCGGTCGTAAAACTTGCCGTAGCTCATGAAAATGCGCGTTCTTCCATCGCCCATGACGTCGAATGCGATACCCAAGCGGGGCGCGATCTTATCGTTCCAGTTGAAATTGATCGCACTCGGATACTGGTTAAAGGTCGGAAGGTTTTCCTTCTCGATGCGGACACCCAGGTTTAAGGTGACCCTGCGAGTCGGCTGATATTTGTCCTGAATAAACAGCGCCTGATTGAGATTGGAGCCGCGGCCATTGGTTCCCGTGCGGGCGAATAATCCGGACCCAATATTGCCCGGTGTCGCCTGAACGCCACCGATCGTCGTCGAGATCGACTGGTTGAAAAAGAAGCGCAATTGTCCGATAGCGTTGTTTCCGGACTGCACGTCGTTAAAGACGGAGAAAACCTGGTAACCGCCCTTCATTTCGTGCGTACCGCCGGCGTTGAAAAGATACGCAATTGCGTAATCGAACGCTTCACGAACGGATACATCCTTAGTCGTGATAGTATTGGCGCCCGTTGTGCTGCATGGAAACGCTTGAGGAGTGCCCTGACACACCGAAACCTGCGGAAGGATGGTCGGTACAAAATAATTGCCATTCTTCTCATTCAAAAAATTACGCGAATAACGAGCGTCAACAACTATATTGCTGCGCGGTGTCCAAACGCCGGAAAGTGTAACGAGGTTCGAACTCTGGCGGCCGCCCTGCTGAGCCGTGTAGTCGTTACCGGTCAGGGTACCGATCGTCCCGCCGTAATTAGCGGTCGGAACGCCGTTGAATCCAAACGCTGAAGATGAAATATTTGTAAACGAATTTAGCGGGATGCTTCCTTTATCCACAACCGGGTTCCAAAGGAAGGTACTCGTCAGACGGAGATTGTCCGTCACGTTGCCATCGAGGCGCACAAAGGCGTACTGATATGTTCGCTTACGAGAGTATTGCTCGGATGTTACGAAGGTACGCGTTGCTGGCGGGGCGTTCGTGAAGTATTGAGTATCAACCTCGGTATTTAATATACGAGGAGTGTAGCTGGTGTAGAACCAGAGACGCTTTTTAACTATCGGGCCGCTGACGTTAAATGTTGGAAAATAATTATTTCCACGAGCCTTTACCGGATTTAGATACTCGACCGACTCCGAGAAGGGCACGTTGTTCGAACCGCCGAAAATCATACGATTGAGAAGCGGGCGTTCTTTACCGTTAAGTTTCGGAACTTCGAATTGAATACCGACCTCGCCGTGATAATCGTCACCACCACCTCTCGTGACCACGCTGACCACACCGCCGGTAGCTCCGCCGAATGCAGCTTCAAAACCGGTGGAACGTACCTGGACTTCCTGGACCATCTGAGTGGGAATATTATATGTTTCGTTCAGGGTGCCCGTACGATAATTCGTAATCTCCTGTCCATCGATCACGAAGACATTCTCGCCGCCGGACGATCCATCGACCGAGTAACCGCCGGTCCGGCTTTCGGGTCTCGTGCCGGGAATCGTTTTAAGGACACTCGCAAAGCCGGCGCTCTTAGGGATGAGCTCGATCGACTGAGCGTTAATCGTCTCTTGAAGGCCGCTGCTCGTTGTGTCCACTGGGGCGGATTCGGTCGCAACGACGTCCACCGTATTTACGCTGGTACCGGCATTCACCGTGATACTGACCTGTGTGTTCTGACCGATCGTAACCAGAACATTCTCATAACGGGAAACGCCGAATCCCTGAACCGCTTCCGTAACCACGTCATAGTTTCCCGGCGGAATTTGCAGCGCCCGGAAAAAACCTTCTCCGTCGGTAGTTATAGTTCGTCTAAAGCCCGCACCGATACCGGTCGTGGTTGTACCAGCCACCGTGCCTTTTGCGGTTGTAATGGTTAGAGTGACATTAGGTACTACGGCGCCTTGTGCATCTTTAATAACACCTTGGATGCCGCCTGTGGTCTCTTGCGCAAAAACGGAACCTGCATAAGCAAATAAACAAAAACAAATCGCTAGCAGGAAAACAGATCTTCTGCTCATATCCTTCCTCCTTATTTCTTAATTTTTGTGAATTAAAACTTAACTGCCTTGTAACTTTAATTAGTAATTATTATCGATTTCACGGTTTTGTCAAATAATATTGATGGATATCTGTTCATTTTGACGGATTAATCTCTTTTTTTTGAATTAAGTCAAAAAGGATGATGAGAAATTGGTTCAATATTGGACTTTTTGGTATTTCGTGACCGAACGTTAACGAAGGGAAGGAAGCGCTATCGATTTGGCCAGTCACCGCTAATGCGACGATCGGTGGCTATGTTGACGGTATTTTTACGAGAGAGGGTGGGGCGATCGTCTAATTTTTTAGACCGTTACAAATTATGTTGATCATTCGTGGCCTTATGCCATATTGTATTGGTGGTTTACCCGAGCGACAAAGCGAAAGGGAAGGTGATCTGAGCAGCCGCGAATTTTGCTGTTAATAGTTTAATCGACTGGCATTGTGTTTGGGCGTTTGTGGTAGATACCGTTGAAGAAATCACGGAACATCTTTCAGAAGATGTGGTGCTACCCGAGTATCATGTTCCGCAGGAGCTTAAGAGGAAAAACGTTGATTGGTAATGTCCGGGCAGGCGAGAATAATGGATTTATAAAACCCTAGAATATGATCAATATGGGTGTCTCACAAAAATACTAAGGAACGTGGATCGGTTATGTTCAAGCGAACAAAATGGCCTGGAAACCTCGTATGGGCGCGTAGGGCGTGCTTTGCCACTTCTATGAGAGTGAAACAAAACATTAGAAATAATGCATAAGTCGCGATTGATTTTTAGTTACTTAGTGGCTGTTCTGTCGGTTGCCGCGGCGGTATATCTCTCCCTTCTGCTTTTCAACACCCACAACATCAGTCCGGCGTCCCTTCTGATCTGTTCCGTTCTTCTCAGCAGTTGGTATGGCGGAATGAAACCCGGCCTGTTGGCGTGGGGACTTTGCCTTCTCGCGTTTGACTATTATTTTACCACTCCGATCCATTCATTCGCGTTGAGCGGGACCGACATCCCGCGCATGGGGAGCTTCGCCCTGGTCTCGGGTTTTGTCCTCTTACTAAGCGTGGTGCAGCGACGCACGGCAGGTTCACTCTTGCGATCTCGTGAGGCGGTGGACGGAACCGTTCAAAAGCTCGAGCGGATCAATGAGGCGTTGCAGGAAGAGATTGCCGAGCGTAAACGGGCGGAAGGTTTGCTCGACGACAAGGAACGGGAGTTTCGGGCCATTGTCGAGAATGCGCCCGATCAGATCATCAGATACGACAGGGAATTTCGTCGAACGTACGTCAATCCTGCTGTCATCAAAGCATACGGTCTGCCGGCGGAAGCCTTAACGGGTAAACCGCTTGGCTCGGTCATCCGGGATGTGGCGTCAGACATAGAAGAAACCCACCTGGCGCGGGTCCGCCAACAGATCGCGGCCGTCTTCGATACCGCTAAATCCTTCGAGTATGAATTGACTTGGCCAATGCCTACAGGCCTGACGTACTTCACGGTTCGTATGTTTCCTGAATTTGATGTCAATGGTTCTGTAATCAATGTCCTGGCGATTTCGCGAGATATTACCGAGCGCAAACGTGCCGAAGAGGAGCTCAAAAAGGAGAAGGAGGTCCTTCAAAAAATAGTCGATCATATTCCGGTTATGCTTAATTTTACGGACGCCAGGGGCAAAATTGGTCTAGTAAACCGGGAATGGGAAAAGACCCTGGGATGGTCGCTGCAGGAGATACGGAATAAGAATATCGATATTTTTGCGGAGTGTTACCCGGATCCCGTTTATCATCAGTCGGTGATAGAATTTCTCCGTGGAGCCGGCGGAGAATGGAGAGATTTCAGAACGCGGATCAGAGACGGCCGTATTATCGACACAAGTTGGATCACGGTCAGTCTGGCGGATGGTACCACGCTCGGGATCGGTCAAGATGTCACCGAGCGTAGGCGAGCCGATCAGTCCCTAAAGCTCTTTCGCACTTTGCTCGATCAATCCAACGATTCTATCGAGGTTATAGATCCGGATACGCTTCGCTTTCTCGACTGCAACGCGAGTGCTCATCGCGATCTTGGTTACAGCCGGGAAGAGTTTCTGTCTCTCACCGTCTACGATATCGATCCGCTGATCACAGAGGAGAGAAACTCGCGCGCCAGCAAGGAAATGGCCCGATCGGGCTTTGTTATGTTCGAAAGTATTCACCGGCGAAAGGATGGCTCGACATTCCCGGTTGAAGTAAATCTGAAGATCGTCAGCCTTGAAAGAGACTATAGGTTGGCAGTAGTCAGAGATATTACCGAACGTAAGAAGGCGGAGGAAGAATCACAAAGAAGCGAAAATCGTCTTCGCCTCCTTACCGACACTATTCCAACGATGGCCTGGAGCCTTCAGCCGGATGGTGCAATCGATTTTGTCAACAAGCGCTGGATGGACTATACCGGCCTCTCGCTTGAGGACGAGATGGAAGAACCTACGCGCGTAATTCATCCCGAAGACATTCCGCACGTTATGGAGAACTGGCTCGTGGCCAAGGCCACCGGGAATGCGTCTGAGGAGGAATTGCGCTTACGCAGGGCTGACGGGGAATATCGGTGGTTCCTGGTCCGAACGGCACCGCTGCGGGACGAGCAGGGGGACATTATCAAGTGGTTCGGTATATCGATGGACATTGAAGACCGAAAGCGGGCCGAGGAGAAGCTAAAACAGAGTGAGAATCAGTTATCGCAGGCTCAGCGTCTGGCCCACATAGGAAGTTGGGACTGGGAGATGGGCACGAATAAGGTCACGTGGTCTGACGAGCTTTACCACATCTTTGGCGTCCAACCGGGAACTATTAGCGTCGCGAAGGATGCGGACCGATTTATCCATCCGGATGATTTAGAATTGGGGTGGGATATCGCCAAACGCGCGATCGCCACTTGTGAGCCGTACGACTATTATCATCGCATCATTAGGCCCGACGGCACTGAACGGACCGCTCGTTCGCGAGGGTCCGTGGTGAGCAATGGACGGGGTGAGCCGATCAAGATATTTGGCGCTACACAGGATGTGACGGAGCTAAAGCGGGCCGAGGAGCATCTGAAGGCAACCACCGAGCGGCTGCGTGCTCTTTCGGCTGGCGTGCAATCCGCAAGAGAAGAGGAAGGAACGCGGATCTCGCGTGAGATCCACGACGAACTCGGAGCGACGCTGTCAAGCTTGCGATGGGATCTGGAGGAACTTGACGAGTACATTTCCGAGTCCGGAGACGAGTCAAAACAGAGTGAGGTACGGAAGAAAATAGAGGCAATGATGCGGCTCACTGATAATACCGTTGAGACGGTCAGAAGGATCGCTTCCGAGCTGCGGCCGATCGCCCTGGATACGCTCGGCCTCGCTGAGGCGATTGAATTACACGCAAAACAGTTTCAAACTCGAACCGGGATCGCTATTGAATGCGACTGCAGCCTGGAAAATATAAATCTCAGCCGCGAACAGTCGACAGCATCTTTTCGCATATTTCAGGAAGCCTTGACAAACGTGCTCCGCCACGCGCACGCGACCGCGATCCGTATCCGGATGAGCAAGGAGGGGGGCGAATTTGTCTTGACGATCAGCGATAATGGGCGGGGGATCACGGATGACGAGAAATCGAGCGCGCGCACCTTGGGCATCCTGGGGATGAGGGAGAGAGCTAATCTCATCGGAGGAGAAATTGATATCACAGCGGCTGAGGGAAACGGTACCGTCGTAACCGTGCGAATCCCGATATCACACTGAATGAACCGTGCAATTTACACATTACCGATTATGCAAAAGATCCTTATAGTTGACGATCATGAGGTCCTCCGCGATGGGGTGAAACGGGTGCTCGACAAACCATCCGGGACGATTACCTTCGGCGAGGCCGGTACTGTTCAAGCCGCGCTTAAATTGGTCCGCGAGCAGGAGTGGGACGTAATGGTCCTTGATCTTTCCTTAGGCGGACGGAGCGGGTTGGAAGTATTGAAGGAGCTAAAACAAATTCGTCCGGGGCTTCCCGTATTGATCCTCAGCATGCATTCGGAGGAACAGTATGCCCGGCGAGCTTTTAAGGCGGGAGCAGCTGGATATATAACTAAAGACACCCCGCGGGCGGAGTTGGTCAAAGCGATTAAAAAAGTTATCAGCGGAGGACGATATGTCAGTGCCGATCTTGCTGAGCGGTTGGCCTTCGATCTCGGTCGTGACACCGACCGCGCCCCGCATGAGATCCTGTCAGATCGTGAGTTCGAAGTGATGGGCCTCATCGCTTCCGGAAAAACAGTTGGTGAGATCGCGGACATACTTTCGCTTAGCGACAGCACTATTAGCACTTACCGGACCCGCATTCTGGAAAAGATGGCAATGAAGACCAACGCGGAAATTACCCACTACGCCATCCAGAATAAACTAGTGTAATAACTCGAAGATCGGCGTCATCTGCCATTTAATTTTACTAAATAAAGCGAAATCAAGGCACTATGGCCGTTTTTTACCCGTCTGACGGTTGTAGTGCAAATAATGACAGGCTTATAGGTCTTTTTACGATACAAGAATCAAAGTCTCCGCGATATTCCTGCTACACAATCCTCTGTATCCTTGCAAAACGGGGAACAAATTGTTGGTGAAATTTGGTTTCCTGAGTGTTCATCTCGGGATTCGAAATTTCACCTAAATTAAATTATCAAGCGGGCCGGGCTCTGAAGCCTAATTTTCCTGAAGGATTTTGCACTGTGAGGTCCTTTGAGATTTGTGGAGATAATTAATGGCAGGAGAGCGGGCCGACGCCCTTCATCCAATTGCAGCTTTCTCGTATTCGGTTTCGCATGATCTGCGGGGCCCCCCTTCGCCATATCGACGGTTTCAGTCTGGCTCTATTGGAAGATTATTCGAGCAAACTCGACGACACGGGTAAAGACTTTCTGAAACAGGTGCGCGAAGGGAGCCAGGAAATGGGACGACTGATCGATGATATGTTACAGCTCGCGCACGTGACACGAAATGAAATGCGCCGCGAGAAAGTCGATCTAAGTGAACTCGCGTCGGGCATCCTGAACGATCTTCGTATGACCGAACCCGTTCGATTTGTAAACATAACTGTTCAAAAAGGACTACTCGCCTACGGAGACGAGCGCCTTTTAAAGATCGTGCTCATTAATTTGCTCGGGAACGCCTGGAAGTTTAGCTCCAAGAAAACGGCTGCGGAAATCGCCTTCGGGCGGGAGTGGGCGAAAGAAAACGGCCCTTATTTCGTCCATGACAATGGCGTTGGGTTCAATGAGGCATTTGCCGGTAAGCTTTATGAAGCGTTTCAACGTCTGCATAGTGCGAGTGATTTTGAAGGGACCGGCATTGGATTGGCAACGGTGCGACGGATCATCAACCGCCACGGAGGAAATATTTGGGCGAGAGGTAAGGTGGGCAAAGGGGCGACATTCTATTTTACGCTGCCCGATGCTAACGGAGTCAAAAAATGAGGGATAAAGTGATCTTACTCGTTGAGGATAATCCAAGGGACGAGGCCTTAACCTTGCGCGCATTGCAAAGGAGCAAAATTGTGAATGAGGTTGTCGTTGCGCGCGACGGTGTGGAGGCACTCGACTATCTTTTTGGAATCGGAAAATATGCTGGGCGAGATGCCACGATCATTCCGCAATTGATCTTGCTGGATTTAAAACTCCCGAAAGTGGACGGATTGCAGGTTTTGAAAAGTCTGAGAGCGGATGAGCGTACCAAACGGGTGCCCGTAGTAGTTTTTACATCGTCCAGTGAACAAGAAGATATGATCAAAGTTTATGATCAGGGTGCCAACAGCTATGTGCGAAAGCCGGTTGATTTTGAACAATTTGCCGACGCGACACGACGGTTAGGCATATATTGGCTACTTCTGAATCAGGTCGCGCCGGAATAATTAGCGAGTATGGACAAGCCCCTGCGTATATTAAATGTGGAGGATTCGGAACGCGATGTGGCGCTTTTGCAACGCCATTTTTCAACTTCCGGCTACAAGGTGTTTTCGGAACGTGTGGATACGGCCGAAGCCATGAAAGCCGCGCTTTGGGCACAGAAATGGGATATTGTTCTATGTGATTATTCGATGCCGCAATTCAATGCGTTAGCGGCCCTCGATGTACTGCATCAATCTGGTAAAGATATACCCTTTATAGTTATTTCGGGCACAGTCGGCGAAGATGTCGCGGTGGAGGCAATGCTGACGGGGGCCGACGACTATTTGTCCAAGGGTAACCTGGCGCGCCTCATCCCGGCAGTCGAACGAGAATTACAGGAAGCCAAAGGCCGGAATGTACAGCGATTGGCCGAACTCGAGCGAAAGATCGTCTTTGAGATCATTCAAGGCATCATTACGACGCCGAATCTTGCGAAATTTCTGAAACTCGTTCATTGCTCGATCAGTCAAATAGTCTATGCCGAGAATTGCTTTGTTTTGCTGCACGATCCCGCAACTGACCTGATCCATTATGAATTTTGGGCGGATAAGTATGATCCGCCCCCGCCTTCGCGTTCTATCGGTAAGGGGTTTGGCGGTTATGTCTTGCGTACGGGCAAGCCGCTGCTAATTGGGAAAGATTCAAGAAAGACGCTCATAGAATCAGGCGAAGTCGAGCAGATCGGCACATACTCGCCGTCCTGGTTAGGGGTGCCTTTGCGTACACCCTCGCGAACGATCGGCGTGTTGGTTTTACAACACTACGAGGATGAGCACGCATTCGATCAACGCGACCTTGAATTCCTCTCTTCTGTGGGAGACCAGATCGCTCTCGCAATTGAACGCAAACGGGCAGGAGACGCACTGGCTGAATCCGAAGAACGCTATCGGGAACTTGTAGAAAATGCCATTGATATAATCTATACCCATGATATGGACGGCAATTACACGTCCGTCAATAAAGCTGGCGAGCGAATCACCGGTTATACACGGGATGAATCGGTCGGGTTAAGCCTTATTCAGACGGTCGCCCCGGAATATCTTCCAAAGGCCCGCGAAATGATCGCTCGAAAACTCTCTGGTGAGGAAATAACAGCTTACGATCTTGAAATAATTGCGAAAGATGGCCGCAGGGTCCCGATAGAGGTGAACACGCGTATAATCTACGAGAACGGTGTTCCGGTTGGCGTTCAAGGAATTGCGCGCGACATAACAGAGCGAAAGCATCTTGAAGATCAGCTTCATCAGTCACAGAAACTAGAGGGGATCGGGATGCTCGCGGGCGGCATTGCTCACGACTTTAACAACCTACTGACCGTCATTAATGGGTATGGTGATCTGGCTCTGAAAAGAATGCCGCCATCAAATCCGTTTCGAAGCAACATAGAAGCGATGAAGGACGCGGGGAGCCGCGCCGCCGCGCTTACAAGTCAGCTCTTAGCATTTAGCCGCAAACAGGTTCTGCAACCTATAGTTCTCAATCTCAACATCGTCCTAACAGACATCGAGAAAATGCTGCGCCGGATCATACGGGAGAGCGTCGAGTTTCGAACTGTTTTGGATCCGAAACTTTGGAATATCAGAGCCGATCCGGGACAAATCGAGCAGGTTATTATGAATCTCGCCGTTAACGCGCGGGATGCCATGCCCAACGGAGGCATACTTACGATCGAGACTGAAAACACGCATCTCGATGAATATTACGTTAGTCAGCATATTGATGTCGTTTCGGGGCCATTCGTGAGAATGACCGTCACCGATACCGGACAAGGCATGGATGAAGAAATCCAGCGGCGTATATTTGAGCCGTTTTTCACCACAAAGGGGCAAGGAAAAGGAACAGGGCTGGGTCTTTCCACCGTTCATGGAATAGTCAAGCAATCGGGTGGGGACATAACGGTTTATAGTGAGGTAGGGAAAGGCACGACTTTCAAGATATATCTTCCATGTGTTGATGAAAGCGTACAAAAAAACAAATGGACCGGCGACGATCGGAACTATTCGGGTACGGAAACCATAATCGTGGTTGAAGATGAGGAGATCGTCCGGAATTTGGTCCACCAAATTTTGACGAGCTACGGCTATAAGGTATTGCAGGCCAGCGGTGGTAAGGAAGCACTTGCGATTTGTGACACTTATTCGGAATCCGTCTCCCTTCTACTGACCGATGTGATCATGCCCAGGATGAGCGGCCGCGAATTGAAAAATCAGGTGAGTAAGCGACACCCTGAGATCAAAATATTGTTTATGACCGGCTATACGGATGAATCGATTACTCACAACGGAATTTTGGATTCGGATGTCGCATTTATCGAAAAGCCTTTTTCTCCGGCTGGATTAGTTCGCAAGGTTCGTGAAGTTTTGGAATCGCGGTGAGGTGAGTTCGACACGGATGAACCCTGTAGGTGTCGCTATGTCGAGACAAAAATCAATTTCTTACCGAGATAAAACATTTTCAAGGGGGAACGAGGGGGAGCCATAACCAAGTCTTTTAAGCTGACTTGGTTATGGCTGTTTGTTTACTTAATACAGGAAGTTTATCCCACGCTGTTCCGTCACGATCCGCCCGCCGACCACAGCCAGGAGTTTTCTCGCTTGTCTATACCAAGTCGCGCAAGTCTCTTTATTAGCTGGTGGCTAAAACGCCGTAAGAAAGAATTAATCCGCGAGAAAGCGGGCGTAAACATTGTCACCAGGTAGGGGAGTTAACTGCCGATGGAATACCGAACGAGCTTATGATTTGTTCCCAGTAAATCCTCGCATCTAAATAGGCCATATAAGTCAATGAAAAAATAAGAAAAGGCTTCGGAGCGAATCTCCGAGGCCGATCGTTTTTCTGAGCCAGTCTGAAAAACCAAAGGGGCCTTCGAGGCGAAATGGATAAATTCCTAAAATACGTTTAGACTCCAAGTAATAAATCTTTTATTTGCTTCGTCGAGAATTCTAAATTAGGCCGATCCTCATCGTTTTAATTTCTATAGCTTATCAAGAATAAATCCAAAAAGAAGAGAGTTGATTTTTGGCGCCTCTACACGGGAGCGTTGATCGTGTTGCTCGGCTTCGCGGGTGTCGCGTATCCGCTCGATCCCGACAAGTCGCTGACACAGTATATTCGCACCCTCTGGACGGCCGAGGAAGGTTTGCCTCAGAACGCTGCCTTTTCGATCGTGCAGACACCCGACGGTTATCTCTGGTTCGGGACGCTGGCGGGACTCGTGCGCTTTGACGGCATCGAATTTAAGGTTTTCGATCAAAGCAATACGAAGGAGTTGACGGCGGATATGATCGCGGCGGTTTACGTTGACTCCGGGGGCACCCTCTGGGCTGCGACGGGCGGTGCTTACGGCGCGGGTGGAAAAGGGCCCAATCTGCTCAGCTATAAAGAAGGAAAGTTTCGTTCCTACTCCAAACAGGACGGCTTTGAAGGTGACAATGTGCTGGGTTTGGCCGGAGCCAAAGACGGCGATTTATGGATCGCGACGTCGAACGGGTTGTATAAATATTCGGCAAACGCGGGATTTAATCACTACACTATCAAGGACGGCTTATCGAGCAATTACGTCTGGTCGGTTTATGAATCTTCGGATGGAACCGTTTGGGCAGGTACGTCGAACGGGCTAGACCAATCTCGAGACGGCACGTTCACATCTGTCGGGGGCGGCGGAGAATCCCAAAATAAAGTGAAATCTATCTGTGAAAGCGCCGACAAGAGCATCTGGGGCGCGACGCAGAAAGGTTTAGTAAGAATAAAGGATGGATCGCTTTCGACCTATACGACCAAAGAGGGCCTGCCGGAAAATGAAATTTCGGCACTCGCCACCGATCGCGACGGAAATCTCTGGATCGGAACCGTCCACGGGCGTTTGGTCCGTTTTCGCGACGATAAATTTGCCGAAAGTATTTCGCTGGGCGACCTCGACATTTGGTCGATCCACGAAGATCGCGAAGGAAATCTCTGGGCAGGAGTTTTCTCGCGAGGCCTATACCGGCTAAAGGACGGGAATTTCAAGACCTTTGCACAAACCGAAGGACTTTTGGCCGACGGTACGTGGGGCGCCTACGAAGACGCATCGGGCAGTATCTGGATCGCGACGGACGCCGGTGTGAGCGAGATCGAAGAAGGAAAAGTCGTCAATTCTTATTCACGGAAAGATGGATTGCTCGACATTATCGCAAATGGAGTTTTTGAAGACCGCGAAAACTCCCTATGGGTCGGCTCATCGCGAGGAATTACGCGGCTGAAGAATGGAAAATTCGACCGGTATCTCTTTCCCATTAAGGAAGAACACTGGGTTTCGGCGTTTTACGAGGACTCTAACGGAGTTTTATGGGTCGGTACGACGCTCGGGTTGTACCAGTTTAAGGACGGAAAATTTATAGATTCCGACCTGAATATAAGATCGAGAGACTTTGTAATCAACGCTATGACCGCAGTGCATGGAATTTTGTGGCTCGGCACCTCCGCAGGCCTTGTTGAATTCAAAAATGACGAATTTACCGTTCATTCTGCACCCGATCAGAAGTCTGCGGACCACATATCAGCATTCAGCGTTGATGTTGACGGCACACTATGGCTCACCACGAACAACCGCGGTGTTCTTCGTTTCAAGAACAATAGATTTACGCGCTACACGGTCAATGAAGGGCTTTCCGACAATCTCTTATACCACGTTCTCGATGATCGGCGCGGCAATTTATGGTTCGGGGGCAATAAGGGGATCTTCATGGTGGGCAAACAGGAATTAAACGATTTTGCCGATGCCAAAATTCACGTCCTGAACCCGAAAATTTTCGATGCGTCGGACGGAATGCGCAGCAGGGAATGCAGCGGTTACAATTCGGCAGTACGCGACCGAAAAGGTAATCTATGGTTTCCGACCCTCAAAGGCGTGGTCGAGATCAATCCCTCGAACGCTGAATTTAACGCGATCCCTCCACCTGTTTCGATCGGAAAAACGATCGTGGACGGCGTCGAATTTGCAGAAAGCGCGGAGATCGAGCCGGGCAGTCATAAATTCGAATTTCATTACACGGGTTTGAGCTTGGTCGCGCCTCAGAAAGTAACATTCAAATATATTCTGGAAGGATACGATCGGGACTGGGTTGACGCAGACACGCGCCGCGAAGCATTCTACACTAATCTTCCGGCCGGCAATTACACTTTCAGAGTGATCGCCGGCAATAACGACGGCGTTTGGAATGAACAGGGAACTTCCGTGCGTTTCATGGTACTCGCTCCGTTCTGGCGCACGATATGGTTTTGGTCGCTGTGTATATTCACATTGTTCGGGATCGCTTATTTCGCTTATCACGCACGGATCTCATTTTTTGAAAAAAGACAGGCGGAACAGGACATGTTCGCGCAGAGATTGATCGTGTCGCAGGAATCCGAGCGAAAGCGTATTGCAGGCGAACTGCATGACAGTCTCGGCCAGTTGCTGCTTGTTATCAAAAACCGGGCCTTCCTGGGGCTTAGCGTCGCCGAAAACGATAAAGACACAGGTAATAATGAACACGCCGCCCCGGAGCGCAAACAGCTCGCGGAGATCTTATCTTCCGCAACGGAAGCGATCTCGCAAACACGACACATCGCTTATGCCCTGCGCCCCGTGAACCTTGAGCGTCTCGGACTGACGTCGGCCCTCGATGAAATGATCGACAATGTCGCGGACGCGAGCGGTATCTCGTTCGATGTCGAGATCATCGAACTCCAGGGCCTCTTATCGCTCGATGCGGAAATAAATCTGTTTCGTATCGTGCAGGAAAGCATCAATAATATAGTCAAACACTCCGAAGCGTCGCGTGCCGGAGTTTTTATCACGCGAGACGAAAACGACCTCGAGATCAGGATCACGGACAACGGAAGGGGATTCGATGTGCCCGCGAACGCATATGACAAAGAGCGCCGAGGAGGGCTGGGGATGACGAGTATAGCCGAGCGGGCGCGGATCCTGGGCGGGACATGTTATTTCGAGTCTACGCCCGAAACGGGGACGACGATTTTTTTGCGTCTGAATATAGATCGAACGATATAGAAATAATGACAGAACCGATCAGAGTTTTTATGGCCGATGACCACCCGATCTTTCGAAGAGGGCTGGCTCAGATCCTCAACGAAGTTCCCAACATTGAGGTCGTCGGTGAAGCAGACTACGGGATCGCCGCTCTGGCCGGGATCCGCGAGAAGTTGCCGGATGTCGTTATCCTGGATATAGATATGCCCGAGCTTGACGGTTTCGACGTGGCCAGCGCGATCATGACGGAAAGGCTGCCTGTCAGGGTGATCTTTCTGACAATGCACGACAGCGAAAAGCTTCTTAACCGCGTATTGAACCTCGGTGTCAAAGGCTATGTTCTAAAGGACGCGGCAATGGCGGAGATCATCCAGGCGATAAAATCCGTGATGCGTGACGAAGTGTTTATCAGCTCGGCCCTAACAAGGCACCTTCTTAACAATACTCGTCGCGGTGAAAATTCGACCGTAGGGGAAAAGACGATCGCCGATCTAACTCCGACAGAGTTGAAAGTTATTCGTTCTATAGCACAGCATAGATCGAGCAAGGAAATTGCCGCCGAAATGTTCATTAGCGTTCGCACCGTCGAACAACACCGCGCTAACATCGCCGAAAAGTTAAGCTTGCGCGGCAACAACGCCCTGCTCAGATTTGCCCTAGATAACCGTGACGAACTCCTTTAAATAGCAGGCTCCTCGAAGCATTATCCGTAGCGCTACGGATATAAAATACGCAGCTCTACGGACGAAAAATCCGCAGAGCTGCGTATTTCATTTCTCTCCAGTCCATTCAATAATCTCACTATCCAAAAGACGCGTCTTGAACGCCCGAAGGTCAAAAGAAAAAATGAAACTGCTGATCGTAGAAGACAACGCCTCGATGCGGCGATTGATAAAGAGTATAGTCTGCGATCTTGCCGACGAGGTCGAAGAATGCGCCGACGGGGCGGATGTTCTCCTCGCTTACGCAAAACACCTTCCCGAATGGGTGTTAATGGACGTGAATATGCCTCGAACGGACGGCATTACCGCCAGCCGCAGCATACTCGCCCAATATCCGCAGGCGAAGATCTGTATGGTTACCGAATGCGCAGACGCGAAAACCCGTCGAGCGGCCTCGGATGCGGGCGCCACGGGTTATGTTCTAAAAGACGAACTCATCAACATTCGGAGCGTTATCGGTAGAGAACTGCAAAAAGCCATTTAGATTCAAAGGTTTCAAACACCAGGCGGCAGGGAAATCGTCCGGCACAAATTTTCAGACATTAAAATCAGTTGGAGAAATGAAGAAAGATGAATAAAAGGATCCGCGGAATTATTTTTGGCAACAAACACCAAAACGGCGTTTTTTCCACACGA
>Ga0193752_1002075_pt1 | contig 15540 bp, 14 predicted proteins | sample H1c1metaG_FD_144924 | JGI IMG/M metagenome (GOLD analysis project Ga0193752, IMG submission 144924) | Soil microbial communities from a riparian zone of the East river system, Colorado, United States - H1c1 | ecosystem: Environmental > Terrestrial > Soil > Riparian zone | place: USA: East River... | reverse complement strand
TATCGTTTTAAAGGTTGAATTTATTGTTAATGCACTGTTTTCAGTTAACAATTTGATAATACAAAACGGTGTACAAACATTGTTCCTGATTAAAGGTAAAGACTATTTTTGCGCCGTATGAGCATAACGAATTCTGTTAAAAAAATACTGATTGCTGATGATGAACCGGATATCCTGGAGATCATTCAATACAACCTGCAGAACGAAGGTTATGAAGTGATAACAGCTAAAAACGGCAATGAAGCCATTGACCAGGCAAAGCGTTCCAATCCCGACCTGATCATACTGGATATTATGATGCCCGGCAAGAACGGGATCGAAGTATGCAACACGTTACGTTTGCAACCTGCATTCAATGATACACTAATTATATTCTTAACGGCCTTAAGCGATGAAGGAACAGAGGTAAAAGGTTTGGAAACCGGCGCTGATGATTTTATTACCAAGCCGGTAAGCCCCAAAGTGCTGGTGAGCAAAGTGAATGCGCTTTTCAGGAGGGTAAATAAAGAAGAGACCGGTATTTTACAAATAGGCGATCTGATCATCGACAGGGAAAAATACATTGTTACCTACCAGGGCAACGACATTATCCTTGCCCGTAAAGAATTTGAATTGCTGGCATTGCTGGCCGGTAAACCCGGAAAGGTTTTTCTCCGCAACGAAATACTGAACCAGGTTTGGGGTACCGAAGTGATCGTAGGCGACCGCACCATTGATGTACATATCCGCAAAATTCGCCAGAAGCTAAATTTAGATTGTATCACTACAGTAAAAGGTGTTGGTTATAAGTTTGATCTGTAGATAAAAGCCTTTAGCTATTAGCCGTTAGTGGGGGAATAATGTTAACTTGCAATCAAAGTCTGTGGCTAACAGCTAATAGCTAAAAGCTAACAGCTCCTTCACTATGCCCACTTCAAAAAACTTTTCACCACAGCAGTTATCAGCATTAACAGCGCTGGGTTTATCAATACCGATAGCCATTGGAATTTATGTTTTTAAACCAGTCTGGTGGATCGCTTTACTTTCATTCATCGTGATCTTTGCAGGTTCTTACGGATTAATTGTATATACACTGCAAACATTCATATACCGCAAAATAAAACTCATTTATAAGTTCATTTATCAAACCAAGGCCAGTAAAAAAGAAGAGTTCTATTATAAAAATATCCTTCCACAAAAAAGTATTGATGAAGTGAGGGAAGATGTGGAAACCTGGGCAGAACAGCGAAAGGCCGAGATAGAACTGCTGCAACAGAATGAAGCTTATCGTAAAGAATTCTTACAGAACCTGAGCCATGAATTAAAGACACCCATTTTTGCCATACAAGGTTATGTAGATACCTTGCTGAATGGCGCTTTGGATAAGCCGGAAGTAAATACAAAATTCCTGCAAAGCACTTCACGCAATATAGACAGGCTGGTTAACCTGGTTGATGACCTGGATTCGATATCAAAACTTGAAAGCGGTGAGCAGCTTTTAATAAAAGATAGTTTTGTTATACAGGAACTGCTGAAAGAAGTTTATGAAACCCTGGCTTTTAAGGCTGATGAAAAACAAATTAAGTGCATCATAAAAAAGGGCTGCGAACAACCACTGACCGTTTTTGCTGATAAAGAAAAAATGCGGCAGGTATTTATAAACCTGGTTGACAATGCCATCAAATACGGCAAACAATCCGGCACCATTGAAGCCAGCTTTTATAAAGTTGACGGCGCTAAAGTACTTATTGAAATAAGTGATGACGGTTCCGGAATTGCTGAAGAACATCTTCCCAGGATCTTCGAACGTTTTTACCGCACCGATCTTGCACGCAGCCGCAAAGTGGGCGGCAGCGGTTTGGGATTATCCATCTGCAAACATATCATTGAAGCCCATGGGCAAACCATTCATGTACGCAGCAAGATAGATGTGGGGAGCACGTTTGGGTTTACACTGCAGAGCAGGAAGGATTAATGTGGAATAACCGGAGTTAAACTTCGGGAAAAGTTGACAATTCTGATACTATTTACTCAAACATTTGCCTGAGAGCGAACTGATATCAGTTATATACAGAAACTGCCGGGCCACAACGACATTAAAACCACTTTAGGTTATACCCGGATCTGCAAAAAAGATATCGGCCAGGTAGAGAGTCCGCTTGATCGTTTGCTTAGGAAAAAGGGGCTTTAAAACCTGCGTGTTTTCAATTGTTGATACATTAAACAATATTTGATGCGAAATAAAACTTTCGCATTTTTCATTGTTGAATTATGTATATATTTATTAATCAAAATCATAAGTGTAGCGGTAAATTGACCTGCGTATATTTATGAGTTGGTGGCAATGTTCCGTCCACAGCGGGTCGGGCTGAATACCATCATTGATCTTTATATCTTAACATCAACAGGCTCGGCTTTGCAAAATGTAAAAGAGCTACACGGCATTTTTATTTTAGTTAAGCGTGTAGCACATTTACATTTTGCGCCCACGCACAAGCAGACTTCAACCCCTGTACAAAGTCTCCAATGATATTTCGGCACCCCAAACATTCAAGCATCAGAAAAAGAATGAAGAAGAAAAAGAAAGCCGCCTGACGGCGGCCTCTTTTTGCTTCTTCATTTCTATAAAAGCAATTCCCAACAATTATTTAGTTAAATTAGCTAAATATATAGGTTGTGGCAATGTTCGGAGCAGTACCGAAATTTCTGCAATTCATAATATACATTCCTGATAGACAACATGGAAAAATCAACTACAAACTTTTACCTGGCAGCCAGAAAAATATGGGGAACGGTTGTAAAAACAGATTCTGAATATACAAAGGAATTAGAACTACAGCTTGAATTCCACAAACGCTTATTAAGTATTTTTCAGGTAGGCAAATATTACTATATGGTGTTTAATATTTTCCAAGGACAAATAGAGTTTATGAGTGAAGAAGTAAAAGATGTTTTGGGATATGAACCTGAAGAAATGACCACAATGTTTTTTTTGGATAAAATTCATCCCGATGATAAAAGTTATTTCCTGAATTTTGAGTATAAGATTACTGAATTTTTCAAAGCACTCCCTTTTGATAAAATAAAAAGTTATAAAGTACAATATGATTTCAGACTAAAAGCGAAGAACAATAAATATGTACGCATATTGCAACAAGCTGTACAAATAGATTATGATGAAACCAATTATTACCGAACTCTTGGTGTGCAGACAGACATATCCCATATTAAAAAAGATGGCATTCCCACGTTTTCAATAATTGGATTAGATGGTGAACCATCTTACTATAATATAAAGGATGCAGAAGTTTTTACTAAGTCTTACGATTTGTTTACAAAGCGGGAAAGACAAATTTTAAAATGCATCATCGAAGGTAAGAGCAGCAAAGACATTGCTGATGAATTTTACATAAGTGTGCATACTGTAAATGCTCATAGAAAAAACATACTACTTAAAGCAAATTGCAAATCTCCCGTCGATTTAGTTTCCAAAGCCATAAATGAAGGCTGGATATAATCCTTTCCAATAAATAGCTATTAGTAGCTATTTTAATTTGATTTTATTGAATCTATGTTTGTGCTACTGTAAAAAGAACAGATTTAATGTATTATGTTTTAAAAAATACCGTTAAAACACTACTCTGCCCTTCATACAAAACATTTTACTTTGACAAAATTGTTTATTTCTAAACTATAAACAACAAACAGAGAAGCCGAAACTGCATATTAAAAGAGTAGGCATTTCATACTTCGTTTATGAAAATAGTATTAAAAGCAACTAGTGCATTTTTTTTAATTTGCCTCACTCAAAATTTAAAAGCACAATTAAAGGATGAGGTCGGACATACTGTAACCGCATGGTCCAATTGGACAACTACAAGTTGTCATAAAGGTATTGCTTGGAGGCTTAGACAAAATTATTATAGAGGAAATAATAATGGCTTTACTTGGGAGTACGAAGTAAAAAACCTCTATGGAAGGCAAGTCGCATTTAGCTATGAATTTAGTGAAATGGAAACCAGTTCAGGAAATAGTAAGATGAGAAAAACATTGGGCCCTAATCAGACTTATAGAAATACAGCGTTACCAAATGCAAACAAAATAAATTATTTTGTATTTAGTGTATGTTTTAGTAGCGATGGAAGATGTAAAGACGAATGCTACTCACCTTGTGATAATGGAACACCTAACATACCGGATTGTGCTACTTCAAATTCATCATCTTCTAATAATCAAACTTCCACTTATTCAAATAATACTTCAACTAGAACAACATCTACCTACACTCCATCTCAACCAACAAAACAACAACAACAGGCAGATGCAATAAATCAGGCTTCAAATGCATTAATGGATTTAGCTAAAGCACTCGATAAAGCAAAGGCAGAAAAAAAGGAAAGGCAAAGAAAAGAAGCAGCAGCCTTACTTGCAAAACAAAATGAAGAAAGGCAAAGAAAAGAAGCAGCAGACTTACTTGCAAAGCAAAATGAACAAATGCGGAAAAATGAAGAGGTTGCTTTTGAAAAAAGTGCTCTTCGTCTTATACAATATATTGGTTTAAATAATTTTGACAAGTTCCAGAATTATTTTTCCAATTTGGGTTATAATTATAGAGATCATCAGGATACATACGATGAGAATATTGATTTTTATGAACAGTTTAATATAAAATACATGAGCGATGAGATCGCAGTTGTATTTCCAAAAGGGAAAGAAAAATTTATGCAGTTAGTTCTGGAACAATTAGTCGAAATAAGGGATTATATAACGTTTTATAATGAAGATAGTATAAGAAAAAGCAGTGCGTTTTCTATCACAAAAACAAAAGGGCATATTTCAAGTGGCCATGGTTCGAATACAAAATATAACTACGATTACATTTTGAAAGTTGCTGAAAGATATTCCAGTATGCCGGAAATAGAAACCAATCTAACCCAGCCAGGTAATATTGTTAACGATTATCCTGATGTTTTGAAAGCTGCACAGGTAGAAGCCGGTAAAGAAACAGATGAAGGTTATAGGGCAGCTGCACAATTATTGGAGCCTTACGCTAAGAATATGAGAAGGGATGAATTAAACAGCCTTGGGGTATATTTTTGGAAAGTCAAAGATTATATCCCGGCGGTAAAATATTATCAAATGGCTGCCGATAAAGGGGATGATTTTGGGAATTACAACCTGGCACGCTGTTATCAAAATGGCTGGGGCGTTGATACAAGTTATGGGAAGGCTTTTGGGTATTATAAAAAGGTAAATCCGGGTTTTGAAAAAATTGGTGAAACTTATCATCAACTTGGAAATTTATGTTTGGTTGGAGCAAATAATAATGCAGGTAATTCTGATGCTGTTACAGCTTCAAAATATTATACAATGGGGACAAACACTGGTAATGCGGAGTGCATGTTACATTTAGGCGAATTTTATGATACAGGAGGAAAACTCCAAACAAATTTAACTCTTGCAAAAGACTGGTATAAAAAAGCTTGCGACTTAAACGAGCAAACGGCTTGCACAAAATTAAAAGCTTTGGAATAAAAGTGCCACTCCAATGGTGGGCAATTTTTGTGGGATTCTGCAATAGCAGAAAATACCATTAAAACACGATCAATTTTTTATGAAAACTATTTTATTTTGACACATTTTTAAGTTTGATAAAAATATTTATTTATGAATAAGAAAATAATTTACATCGCATTAATTTTTACAATTCCCAGTTGTGAAAAAAGCAATAGTCCTGATGTAGAAACATTTTCAGACAAAGTAGAGTTTTTTAGTAATACGCCAAACCTTTCAGATGGTTTAGTTGCCAAAACACAAATGAGTACACCAAATTCTATTATTTATTTTTATGGAGGCTTTAATGCAAAAGGGCTTCAAAATTCAATTAATAGTATTTTGTTAGAGCAAAAAGACAGTGATTTTTATTGTAATTATATTTTTGACACTCTAAGCCGGCCCATTCTTATTTACACAACAAAAAGGAATGGAACAAATGAGAATGTTATTTTGAAATTATCATACCCAAGCTCCGATTCGGTTGTTTACAGCCTGTATAATTATGATTGGGTTTTAAAGACAGATTCGCTGTTGCAGGAAAACAGAATTAGTAAAATAACGGGTGGTAATACAATAGTTTATGGCAGGGTTGATGCAACGGAGCCTGATCTTGATGCGGTAGAGCAGGAATATCAGGATCTTGAAGATCAATGGAAAACCTCCTTAACAAATGGATTAATTAAAGTAAAAGTGTTATCAGGATTTAACCGTCTTTCTGCCATCTGGACTAATACTATAACTTCTGCAGTAATTAATGCAGCCATAATTGATGCAGGTTTAACAAATACATTATTTTCAATCAAAGAAAAAATTGCAAAAGCCAGAGCAAGCAATACAGTTTCCATAAATTCCTACGAAGAAACTTATGGAATAAACACTATCCCGCCACAAAGCCCCTCCGGCAGATTTATTCCAAACCCAAGTGGCACACCATCTTATCCAAAAGGTTACTCCCAAATAATAATTGGTAATTGGAAACAAACAAGTAACAGGGTTTGTGGTACAGAGCTTTATTCGCTACCACCAGGCCAGAGTTTTGTATGCAACGGAACCGGCCTGTTTTTTGCTCCTCTCAATTGTCAAAGAGATGACATTTTGATTTTTAATACGAATAAATCCATCATTTACTCAGAAGGAGCATTATCGTGCAGCCCTCCAAGCATTGGTACGGGAACATATAGTCTAAATGGTGATTTTCTTAGCTTTAATATTTCTAACAATAGCGGCATTTCAAATGCGTACATAGCGTTGTTAAATGCTACAACCATGAAATTAGGTTTAACCAATCAGGTGTTAACGTACCAAAGACAATAAAAACCATTTGACCATTGATAATCAGCAATATATCACTAAAGCAACTAGTTCAATAAAAATTCACTGCCGTTCAAACGATATTTTTTTCGTTCAACAGACATTTCAAGTCATTCAATTAATATTTCATTTCGTTCAAACGATTTTTTTTCGTTCAATAGATATTTCAATTCAATCAATGAATATTTTTTTCATTCAATGAATATTTTCACTCGTTCAATGAATATTTCGATTCATTCAATGAAATATTGGCTCGCTCAAACGCCAACTAAATTCATTCAATAAACATTTCTACTTCTTCAAAAGAAATGTTAAATGCTTCAAAGCATCTTGCATTAAAATAAATCGGTTATTACTTTTAATCTGTAAATCGTAACTCTAATTAATCACCCTTTTAATCTACTACAATGAATGCTACACAAGAGGCGAAGCTCAACATGTTTAGAGCCACTCAAAAACACTGCAACGATAACCCAACTATCGTTTCCACAATCAAGGCCTTTCAAACAGCAGCAGGCACATTAAATACTACAATTGCCAGTATTATTGCCACAGCTCAACAAGAAGACCTGATAACAAAAGGTATCACTATCGACAAAGCAGAAGCAAAGAAAACACTTTGCCAGCTTGCCGCTGATATCGCTGCACCGATTGTTGCTTACGCTGCGGCTACTAAAAACAACAAGCTTTTAAAAGAAGTAAACTTCACACACAGCGATTTAATTCGCACCAAAGACGATCAGTTAGGCCCACGCTGTCAAAACATTTACGACGGAGGAAAAGCAAATGAAGCAGCCTTAAAAGATTACGGCATCACTGCTACCACGTTAGACACACTCCTAACTACAATAAATAATTATCAGGCAAAAGTTCCCGACCCTCGCAATGCAGCAGCACAAAAGGCGACGGTTAGAGCTAACTTAAAGAACCTGATAAAAGAAGCCGACCAGATTTTAAAATTACAAATGGACAAAACAGTATTGGGCTTTAAAACATCCAATCCCGATTTTGTAAAAACCTACAAAGCCAACAGAATAATTATTGATCCCGGACAATCCGCAACAACTCTAAAAGGCACAATCCTAAATTCGGTGGACAAAACGGCTGTAAGCGGTGCAACAATCATTGTTGTTGAAACAGGCAGCAAAGCATCAAGCAATGAAAAAGGCATTTTCCAAATAAAACCAATACCTGCCGGTATTTATACAATCAGTATATCAGCGCCAAAGTACAAGGACAAGACAGAAAAAGAAGTGACAGTAAAGCAAGGACAAAGCACTACCCTGGACTTTGCTCTTGACCCTGCATAAACTTTAGCCGGGGCTATTGCAAGCACTTTGGGCAGGCGCATAAGGCCGACCACAAAGCCAACCTGCCCAAACAGCTTGCAATCCCACCGCACCCCAGCAGGACAAACTTTGTTCATCTTCGTCAATACAATACCGGGCAGACGTTTCCTGAAACAAATAACACTGCCACCAACATGGGGTTTGGCGTTATTGGGGCATGACCTTGTTATCTTCATCTTCAACAACATGGCAGCTTTTGTTCGGGCAGGACAAACATCGGTGAACATTTGTTCTTATCTTGTACATCAGCAACGCATCAGCTTCGGTTCCGGGCGGACGTTTTCCAAATCCCCCAACAACGCCAAGCCCTAACGTTAGCGGCAACCAATAAGTAGCATCACATTCAAAATAGTAAGACAAGATATGTCAATATGCTCTTGTAGTCAATACACAGATATTCCGGATATACCCTCATTAAATAACAGAGGTCATGAGACAAAAAAAATAATTAATTCTCTCACACTAATTGCGACTCATTCCGAAAAGGAACATCAACTTTATAAATGTCCGACATGCGGACAATTGTGGCAAAGGAGCTTAGATTGGATTCGTGGAAATAAACCTTACATTTTTAAGGTTCCCGACACATTAGAGACCGAATGGACAATTAAACCTTTTGTACAGCCTGATGATTTATTCAATCGCATTGCAGTTATACAGCAATACTTAGGGCGAGCTACTTTTGAAGAGACATCAGAACTATGCCGAAAAGATGGTTGTTCAAATCAAGCTATTAAACTAAGTGTCTTATGTGCATTTCATCATATGGAGAGTTTAGGACTAAAAAGCAAAATGACTGATGAGTTTACCTGGTTTGCACCATACCTTAAAAATAATTATGAATTCGGAATTGATCAATTAAAGGCTTTACCGAATTATAAATCTCTGCCCAATTAAGTAGAGCAGTATTTTCGTTTGGTATGCCGCTAACATCAGGTTTGCTGCAAGGCTGGCTGGACATTGGAGCAATGGTCATTTTATCGCTGTTGTGCTTCATCTGGGCTGGACAAACATCGCTGGGCTTTTGTTTGCTAACCTGTACTTTTATATCTTTAATCAGCAGCGGTTCCGGGCTGGACGATCAATGAATTCCAGCCCTGCAGCAAGCCCTGCTCGTTGTGCGTCACCAACAGAAAATCCTGATAATGATTACATTTCTAAAAAGTATTTTTGGGAAAAAGAACCTAGCTGAAAGTAATCAAAAAAATATTAGTTCAATGTTATTACCAGATGAAACCAATTGGCTAAATATAAAAATTGCCATTTGGAAAGCAATGGGTGTAAAATTAAATGCCCCAGCTAAAGAAGAAATGATTATCAAAGCACAAAATGAATTGTCTTTTCAATTTCCTAATGACTTTAAAGACTTTTATAAAAAAGCTAATGGCTTTGTTGAATGGGATTTCATAGGAAGTATGTTTTCAATTTGGTCGCTGGAAAAAATTGTAAGAGAATTTAAAAGTAGTGATGACAAAAGTTTCATTCCTTTTTGTGACCATTCCATCGACTTATATAGAATAGGTTATCTGAATTTTGAAGAGGGAGTTTTTAATGACTTTAATCAAGAAAAGCCGATAGCAAAAACATTTGAGGACACATTAAGACTTATAGTTAAAGACTCTGCAATTCTTTACGGACACAACTAGACCTGGCGAACGCACAACAAAAGGTTTTGTGCAATTGGGGCATGACATTGAAACAATCATCGGCAGTGCATATCCAGGCTTTGGTTTCGGCGGACGGAATTCTGTTGGGCAGTAGTTCTAAACTTCGGCTTTTAGTTATAAATTTAGCTTCAGTTACGGGGCGGACAGTTGGTTAATTCCCCAACTGCACAAAGCCTTGACCGTTATATGCCATTTCTATGCAACATTTCAAACACTTAATATTAACCACGTTGTTTCTGATTTCGTCGGCAACTTTGTTCAGCCAAGATAGTCTGTCGAATGAAGTAAAGATTAGGCGAACAATTCCTTCAACTGATACTTTCAAAATAAAGTCTCCATTTGGGCTACGTTTAACATCAAGGCGGACAACATCTGTAAGTGATTCACTTAAACCTGAATCTATTTCTGGAGGTCTCCGCAGGATTACTGCTAAAAGTGAAATGCCTTTATTCATCATAAACAATTTGTTGATTACCTCAGAATTTAATGAAACAACTAAATTCTTAAACTCAGAAAGTATTGCAGACGTATTAGTTTATCAAAAAAATGATTCAGTTGCAAAGTCTTATGGAGACATCGCCAAAAACGGTTTAATAGTAATAAAATTAAAACCCAACGTTAAATTGTTGCCTCTAAATGTAATAGTGAAAGATGCTTTTTGCGGCAGTTATGACTCAAATTTGAAAGTATGTATCGACGGAGATTTTATAAGCCATCCCGAAAAAATATTTGTTGACCCATCAGACCCTTATTATTTTATTAAAATCATATTTGGCAGATATCGAATTGAAGGCAAAGAAATTAGCAGTGCCGAGAAATTTATTAATGTTGTGACTGGATCCTCCAAATAAACGGCATATAACAAAAGGTTTTGTACAATTGAGGCTCGACGTTGAAGCAATCATCGGCATTGCATATCCAGGCTTTAGTTTCGGCGGACGTAATTCTGCCGGGCAGTAGTTCTAAACTTCGGCTTTTAGTTATAATTCCCCAACTGCACAAAGCCTCGAACGTTGGCAGCAATTATACAAACCCTAAATTCTGAACAGACTTTATCTATGCAATATTCAATTAAGAGATATAATTTAAAAAAAGAGTTTATTGCAATAGGTTTGTTGACAATTACAAGCGAAGGGCAAACTACACATTTGACATATGTTGATTCTGCAATTGAGGAATCTGTGAGCGAACTTTATCACCCGATAATAGCACTGGAAAGTTTAAGAAAAGCTTTAGAAAATAAATATGAATCCATAATTGGTTGCACGGGTTGTAGAATTGACTCTGCCTACAGAGCAGCAGGTGGATATGGGACTTATATTATTACTTACGGAGAGCCGGCTTCTGAAAGAGCGGGCTTATTTGAACCGACAGATGAAGTTGCAAAATTGTCTACAGTGGACGAACATAAGGTTGCATATAAAAAATGGACAGACAGCATTCAACAAAGAAAATAACTGCAGCCAACAAAAGGTTTTGTGCAATTGGGGCTTGACGTTGAAGCAATCATCATCACTGCATATCCAAGCTTTGGTTTCGGCGGACGTAATTCTGCCAGGCAGTAGTTCTAAACTTCGGTTTTAGTTATAAATTTAGCTTCAGTTCCGGGCGGACAGTTGGTCAATTCCCCAACTGCACAAAGCCTCGAACGTTAGCTGGCACCCTGCCGCAGGCGCAAAGCCGGGCATTGGTAATTTTGCTTTTTCGGTGGACAATAGTATTAATTTCATGTCAGCGTTTGTTCAAAGCCCTGCGTCTACATACAGTTTTGTAACAGGTAGTTTTCACTTTTTACCTGGCTGATCTGGGAAAGGATATTTGAAAGGCCGCCAGCTAACAAAAGTATTGCTACAAGCGGGGCAGACGGAAGAACAATGAGCAGTTTTTTAATTCCAATCTTCAGTTCGGGCTTGACGAGCAACGCTGAATATTAGTTGTTATCTTCATCAAAATATTTTCAATCAGCAGTTGTTCCGGGCTTGACGTTCAATGAATATCCCGCCTGCAGCAATACTCGGTCGTTAGGTGCAAGGCAAAACAGGCACAGCCTCCTTTTCATAGCATGAAGAATATTGTAACTTTTATACTATCAACTTTACTCTTTACAGGCATTGCTTACGGACAGACACGGATAATAACAGGAAAAGTAATTTCTGAAAATTTTTATCCTGTTTACCAAGCAAATGTTTTCAATGTAGACACTGTGGTTTTGGTGACAGCAGACACTGGTGGAAATTTCAAAATAGAAATTCCTATTGACACGAAATCAATAATTGTTGGTGCGATTGGTGCGGAGTGGAAAAATATAAACCTACCAAGTGATTGTAACAATTTTGACATTCTTCTACTCAATAGGGCGATATACGATTTCATGTCTGCAGGCAAAGTTGACAGACTTAGAAAAAAAGATTTTAAAAAGCTACCGGCTCTTTATAAATCTGCATTTGAAAAAGGCATTTTTAAAACAGATAGACCATGTTATGTAGAAAAATTTATACCAATCAAAAAAAGGTTAAAGGCAATACATAGACAACGGGCACAAATGCCCAGCACCTAACATGCGGTTTTGTGCAATTGGGGCATGACGTTGAAACAATCATCGGCAGTGCATATCCAAGCTTTGGTTTCGGCGGACGGAATTCTGCCGGGCTTTTGTTGGTTAACTTCGGCTTTTAGTTATAAATTTAGCTTCAGTTCCGGGCGGACAGTTGGTTAATTCCCCAACTGCACAAAGCCCTGAACGTTGGTGGCAATTTTTATAGAGTATGCGAATTCTAAAACTATTCTTTCTTTTTATACCTTCTGTTTCCTTTGCTCAAAATAGCAAAGATTCAATAAAGTATGTTTATGTTGGAGATCGGGACTTGACATCCTGGATGTATATTTTCTATAATAACGGCACTTATGTTAGTGACATTACCGGGCATTTAGGTAATGAGGGTAAAACAAAAGGCACGTACCTGATTTCAAAGGATACAATTATTTTGAAACCTTTGGGGAAAGAGCAGCAAAGTAATCCTTACTACGAAAATGAAGATCAGAAATTTATTCTTGATGGCAACATGTATATCATTGACTTGCGATCTAATTATGATTTTCGAAAGCTTCATGCCGGCAAGAATGATTTTTATGTGAGCAAAAAAAGAAAGCTTAAGCCTGTCAAAAAACAATAATGCCAAAACTGCCGCTAACAAGGGCTTGGCGCAAGCGGGGCATGACCTTGTAACTTCAGCTTTTGTGTATATCCAAACTGCAGTTGGGGTGTGACCGTTTAATAATAAAATTTTCGTGTAACTTCAAACAAACAATTTCTAACGGCTTGACCGGCCAGGCAGACGGAATTCTAATACCCCGCCTGACGCCAAGCCCCGGACGTTAGGTGCAAGTGTTCAGAGCACCCTTAACCTCACGACATATTATACACAAACTAGCGTCAACCATGATAGTGCCATCAATGACGGTTCAAGAAATTCACAAAGAGGTGTTTGACGACATTAATAACCTTCATATTAAGCTTGAAGAATGTCGTTTAGACTTTAAAAAAAATGTTTTGAAAGCCAGCCATTATCCTTTAACAAAATCCTACAACTTAAAATCAGGCAAAAAAAAGAATGTATTTATAGTGGACCTTGTAGCCAATAAAAGAAGTGATTGGAAAAATCCAATTCTCAGTATACATGCTCTTTATTCTCGACCAGAAGGTAAATATGCAGTTGCCCCTACTATCGATATGGGTCTAATCACAATTTATCCTCCACATTTTTTTCAAAGAGTCCGAGAACGCATTATAAAAGACACGTCAATTTCTAGCGAAGACCTCATGAAACTTTACTTTAAGAACGACTGGGGTTTTGTGGGTGCAGTAATAGATGAAAACTATAAATCAGTTTATCACTCTTTTGAGACTAGCTCCAAAGACGAAAAAATTAGCTTTGTCGCCGCTACTTCTCAAGGTTATTGCTTTGGAGAAAGACAAGGCAATGTAAACATTATCAAAACAATAGTGTCAGAAGATATGTTATTTGAAAATCAAAAACTCATTTTCAGTAAACTAAAGAATGATTTCAAAGCAATGAATGCGCAGAGGTATGGTACTCCCATTCCAACCAAATTTTAAGATTCGTCAATCACCTGCACCTAACATCAGGTTTGCTGCAAGGCTGGCTGGACATTGGAGCAATGGCCATTTTATCGCTGTTGTGCTTCATCTGGGCTGGACAAACATCGCTGGGCTTTTGTTTGTTAACCTGTACTTTTATATCTTTATTCAGCAGCGGTTCCGGGCAGACGAGCAATGAATTCCAGCCCTGCAGCAAGCCCTGCTCGTTGGCAGTAATTGCGACAGACCATGCAACCACTAACAGATTTGATAAAAGGACTTGAAGTTTTGGAGCCGTTTTTAAGACGTCATAATTTTACATTTGATAATTATGAAAATGGTAAAGGTTCAGGAGGGCAATTTACCAACGCAACTTACAAAAGCGGACAAAAGAAATTTGTCATCGGTTACCGCTATTCACTTACACAACTTTATTATCAGTTTGCCGACTTTAAAGTGGGACATACATTTTATCTTGACCACCTTGGGTTTGCAGACAAAAAACAATTTCCCGATTTCCAATCAGACGATAAACTAGCAAGCTTTAAACATGTTTTGCATGACCTTGATTTTTTAGTTGACGATTTTTTTGAAGGTTCATGTGCCAAACTTGTTGAAGCTTCTAAACTTGAAGACAAATTTATAAAAGAGCATAACCAAAAAGCTCAAGAAGAATACGACAACCACTTTGACAAAGTTATAATTGACAGGGCAAGACAAAAATTTAAAGACAAAGAATACAAAAAGACATTGGAGATTTATGCAACAGTTGTGCACAAGAATTTATTAAATGAAGTTGACAAGAAAACTATTGCATACTGTGAGCGACAATTTTGACAACCGAGAACAACTACTGCCAACAAAAGGTTTTGTGCAATCGGGGCATGACGTTGCAACAATCATCGGCAGTGCATATCCAGGCTTTGGTTTCGGCGGACGGAATTCTGCCGGGCAGTAGTTCTTAACTTCGGCTTTTAGTTATAAATTTAGCTTCAGTTCCGGGCGGACAGTTGGTTAATTCCCCAACTGCACAAAGCCTAGGACGTTAGCGGTAAGCCTAAACATACATCATCTACACTATGAAATTTTGGGAACTGACATCTGCTTTTAGAAGTGAGACAGACAATTTAGAATCTGTACTCAAAAATGACCGATGGAAAAAATATCACAACTATTACGAAAACTTAAATTCCATAATTGCTAAAGGAGAAAGAAATATCCTAGATGAAGAAATTCCATTTCACCTAGCAAAAGAGGTTTGTGAATTGAGCAAACTAAAATTCTATCTCTATTACAAAGAAAAGCCCCATTGCTTATCAAGCTATAAACAGGACACAGACCAACCTTTTGAAGAACTTTCCCCTTTTGACATTTTAGTACGCTTTGGCGGTTCATTCATTGAAGAAACTTTAGAAAAAAGTACATCAGAAGTAACGCCAAGGAAAATTGCCAACGATATCGAAGTGCTAGCAGTTTATAAGTTGACAAATATCGGAATGATGGCCTTTCTTAGAATGGAAAACAATTCTTTAAAAAAAGATGACATAATCGTTTCGACAGACAACTCAAGACAATGGAA
>Ga0193752_1002074_pt1 | contig 15541 bp, 10 predicted proteins | sample H1c1metaG_FD_144924 | JGI IMG/M metagenome (GOLD analysis project Ga0193752, IMG submission 144924) | Soil microbial communities from a riparian zone of the East river system, Colorado, United States - H1c1 | ecosystem: Environmental > Terrestrial > Soil > Riparian zone | place: USA: East River... | reverse complement strand
CATACTGCAGCCCGATCCAATATTTGCAAAACAATACAAAGGGATGGAAGGGTTTGATGAAGGAACCATTAAAAGTGGCCTGGAAAAAAGAGACAGCGCTTCCTGGCAATTTAAATCATGGGTAATTGGAGTAGAAATTGCCGGCCATGCAAAAGCGTACGACTGGAATGACCTGGTTAAACAAAGAGTTATCAACGATACTTTTCAAAACATGGCTTTGGTTTTAGTGCTGGAAAATGACAACCGTTCTTTTCATTTATTGAACCGGAAAGTGAACGGGCAGGTATTACAATTTACTTACGACGAGTCTACCGGATCATTACGTGATAATGCCGGCTCCGGTTGGAGCATGGATGGCGTATGTATAGAATGTACAGCAAATGGATTAAAGCTCACCAATGTTCCTGCTTACCAGGAATTCTGGCATAGCTGGCAGAGTTTTCATCCAGGAACAAAAAAGTATACTCCTTAAAAAAATATTATATTTAATAATAATTTGACGCCAAAATGACCAGATTTACCCTAATAATTATAATCAGTATTTTTTCTCTGAACATTTCAGCACAGGATTCAAATAATATTCAAAGAGATTTTACAATTAAGTTGCTTGAAGAAAAAGTAAATAATATCCAGCAACAAATTGAAAGATCTGAAACACACTTGAAAGAGTTGCAAGATGCAAAAAAAGATGAGATAGAAAAAGTAATGAAAGAAAAGGAAGATTCATTGAATATAAGAATGATTCTTTATAGTGGATTCTTTATTGCATTATTAAGTTTAGCAGCATGGCTTTTAAATTGGTTAGGTAAAAAGGAGATTAGGAATATTGTAGCAGAATTTACAAAGACCAAAGTCGATGAAGAATTATCAACTAAACTTTCGAAATCTGTTATTGATGCAAAGTTGACAGAGTGGGGAGAGCCAGCTATTAGGAAAATGGTTGAAGAACTTACAGAAGCTGGCAATAAAGCCAAGCAACATGCAGTAGATATAGAAGAAACTAAGGAAAAGTATATAATCCTTATGAGAGAAATGGAAGTATTAAAAATAAATTCTGACATATCTAAAACAACTCCTGAAGAAAGACAAAAAGTGAAGGAATTTAATGAAGTAACTCAGGAAGTAAAAAAAGAAGAGAATTTTTCAGCGGATGATTGGTTTTGGAAAGGAGTTGAAGCAAGAGACGAGGAAAAATATGAGCAAGCGATTATTTATTTTACAAAAGCAATTGAAATCGATTCACAAAAAAGTTCGACTTGGCATAATAGAGCATATGTTAAAGATGCATTGCAAAATTTCCAAGAGGCTATTTTTGATTATGACGAAGCTATAAAGATTGATCCAAAAAAGGCTTCTTCATGGGATGCTCGAGGATCTTCTAAAGTAAGTTTAGGAAACTACGAAGATGGTATTCTTGATTATAATGAAGCTATAAGACTTAATCCTAAATATGCGGATGCATTTAATAATAGAGGGTATACCAAAAATCAATTGCAAAAATATAATGAAGCTATTTTGGATTTAAATAAAGCAGTAAGTTTGAGTCCATTCTTTTCCAATCCTTATAAACATAGAGCTTTTGCATATTATAAATTGGGGAATTTAAATTCTAGTTTGGACGATATAAATATGGCAATTAAATACAGATCTGATTATCAAGAAGCAATAGACTTGAAAAAAGAAATCTTAGAAGCAATAAGTAATTCTAAATGATTTCAACACCTAAATTCATTGGTTTTACAGTTAATTAAAAAAAGAGCCTTCCGTAAGAATACGGAAGGCATCTTTTTGTGCTTGGTTATCAAAATCCCGAAACCTAAAACTTAGTTTTTATTAATTTTTTAAGACCCTTGTTACCTCAACCTTTCCATCTTTATCAACCATCTTCAACATATATATTCCCGGGGCATAAATGGTCATATTGATACTGTTACCAAATTTAAAATCATTGATGTGCTGCAGTAATTTTCCTTCAGCCGAATAAAGGCTTACAGACTGCAGGGTGCCATTATCACCCGAGGTAATAAATACTTTATCTGTAGTTGGGTTGGGCATGATGCTGATACTGCCTGCAGTACTAAAACTTACTGTACGGATAAGGCTATATTCAAATTTTGCATTCAGATCAAACTGCTTTAAGCGGTAATAATTTATTCCTGTAACTGGTGAGTTGTGTAAGAGTGAATATTGTTTGGTAGTACTACTGTTCCCCGCGGCATTTACAATACCAATACTTGTCCAGTCCGTTCCATTTATGCTTGTTTGTACATCAAAATGACTGCTGTTAATTTCTGTGGCCGTTTCCCAGGTCAGGTTAACAGACTTGTTTTGTTTGCTTGCATTGAACGAAAGTAATTTTATCGGTAAAGGACCACCAGCCGCAATTGATAAAGCAGCAGTTAAATTATTGTTGCTTGTATTCTCGTTGGGATATGCACCCGGGTTCAATCGTATAATATTGGCTACTGATATACGTGAGGTGACGGGCCTGTTACCCTTAACAGTAATAGTAATAGTGCCACCGTCGCCTGGTGAAATCGGCTGGTTGGAAACACCGAAAAAGTTCTTATTGGTTGGATCGTATGTCCAGTTGAATTTTGTTAAATAATTTCTCGATAATGCAACCATGGTTTCGGGAGACGCAGTGTAATCAGCACTGGTTGGTAACGAGATGTTCAAACCTACCGATCCTGTAGCAATAGATGTGGTAAAGCCGTTATTGGTAAAAAATACCGTTAATGTAGTTAACTGGTTCACATTAATTTGCCCTGATGCAAAACTGAAAGAAGTAATTGCGGGATCAGCATCATTTTGAGCAAACGAACTATTTATGTTTGCGCACAGGCATAACGCAAGGATGATTGTTTTTATAAAGATCTTTTTCATAATGATAAATTTTAAGTTTCAGAATTTTTGATCAGTTTATTGAATACGTATTATTATCAGCGTTGTTATTGAAAGGTGTTTCGTTACCACCTGTTCCAAAAATTATTTGTATACTTAAATTACCGGTAGAGTTGATGGTACCAATAGCTTTAACCTTCAAGCCTATTGCGTTAAAGCCACCAGCCGGTATTACCACGCCTGCTTTTGAAGTGAACACATACCTGGTAGCTTGTTCTGTAATGGTCCAGTCGCTGTTGGTAACAGCCAGCCCTCCAAAAACAGCCATGGAAGTAGCATTTGGATCAATGGTAATTTCAAATGCAGGCAACATTTTTGGAATGGTGAATATGATGGTTCCGGTTGTTGCATCAGCACCGATGTTGAATATGCGGATAACATTATCCCGGGTGGTATTTCTAACCAGTGTTGTTCCGTCGTTAAAGATAGATGGTGTAAGGTCGGGGAGTCCGGCACCTGGCTTTACCAATATATGTAGGGTGGCTGCCGCGCATGCTTGTGGTGTGCCGTTATCGCAGGTTGTGTAAATAAAGTCAGCGGGGCCGGTAAATCCTGCAACCGGTGTAAAAGTATAACTGCCATCTGTAGCAAGTACTAATGTGCCTTTGCCGGGTAAACTTGTTGTTTGTGCTGTTACGGTTTGCACATTACCTTCCGGATCTACATCATTGGTTTTAACATTGCCGGTAGCGGCAGTATTTACCTGTACTATTTTATAATCATCAGCTGCCGAAGTCGTGTTTGCTGCCGAAGCCGGTAATGTTGTAATGATCTGTTTTGCCGATGCACATTTTGCCGGCGATTGGTTATCACATACCTGGTAGGTTAATGTATCGTTTCCAACAAAACCATTTGCAGGTGTATAAGTGATATCGCCTGTTACAGGATTAACGCTTGTAGTTCCATGCAGCGGCGCCGTTGTTACAGTTACTGTTGATGGTACAAGTGCAGTAGTTGTATTTCCTGCAGCATCATTCACTAGACTTTTTATGGTAACTGCTGTATTTAATTTAGTTGTAGCAATATCAACATTTGCCACAGGTGCATTGGTGTTTATGGCCGCATCCAGTACAGTAATTGTAAGTCTTGTTGTTGGACAAGGCGATGGCTGGCTGGGTACACATACAGGAACCTCGTAAATATAAACTCCGGTTTTATTGGCAACAAAATTATAACTGCCATCATTATTCATAGTAATGTTTGCAATACTGCCGGCCGGACTTGATGATAATATGGGTGTACCATAGGTTGACCCGGTTGGTACTTTATCATTGGTATTTGCATTACCAGGTACGGTAACATTGATAAGTGTTGAATTAAAATCAGGATTGGTTGATTGTGTACCGATGCATGGAGAAAGCAGGTCAAATACATAAGATTTACCAACACCGTTATCACCGGATGTTAAACTGAATATGGTTCCAAGTGTATTGCCCAGGTTCAACAGGCCTGTACCAAAATCAAGCGAACGGGAAGGAGTTCCAACCAATACCTTATTGCTTAATGAAGCTCCCCTTACATGCCCGGCGCCTGCTACACTGTAACCGATCAATGAAGTTGCATTAATACCTAAGAAGGCGTCGGTAGTTGCAGTAAGCGTCCAGAAAGGAGTTGATTGGTAAGTACTGTCGGCTTTGCCCAGGTAAACATAGGCAGCGCCGCCTGAAACATTTGTATTCAGTAATTGTAATCCTGATGATGCAGGTTCGCCAACAATGATATCGTTGAAACCATCACAGTTAATATCATAAACATTATCGAGTGAGAAGCCGAATAAAAGATTGCTTTGAATAAGTTGTAGTACATTATTGCTGTTACGTGGCGAACTTATTACCTGGTTAGGTATTACATTACCGCTGGGTGAAGAAATTTTTCTTTTAAATAAACTTACAGTACCTGTTTTTAATTGCAGGTTAAGCACATTCATGATATCGCCGCCAAGTGGTGCGCCTACCAATATATTACCGTTCCTTCCTCCTGCAGAATTTTTAACGCCCTTAACGCTGAGCCCAAACATGTTTGCAATGTTTGCGATAGAACCAACAATATTGGTAAGTAACCCACCGGAAGTTGCTACAAGTGTTGCCCCGGGATTGGCATTGATACCAGACGCTGTACCATAATAAACTGTTGCGCTGCCCTGTAATAGTCTGCCATTTAGTATGGCACCTAAAGAACTCAGGTCAACACCCGCAGGTGCTGTTGCTACAACATCAGGCCTGCCATCACCATTATAATCACCTGCTCCATCTACAGCATAACCAAACAGTAAACCATTAATATTACTTTGTAAAATTGGTAAACCTAGTATGCCTGTTTGTATGGGGTTTAACTTAACCAATGAATGCGAAACGCCATTTGAAAGAAAAACAAAAGCACCACCTGATTGAACATCAAGAAAATTAATGCCTAATACGGTTTTTATACCGGCATAAGTTGGCGCACCAACTATGATATCTTTCTTCTGATCATTATTAAGATCTTCGGTAACTGCAACTGAAAATCCAAACAATGCATTTACCGATAGGTTTAAACCGTTTTCCAGTATACCATTTCCGTTTAACTGGAGCGTTAATAAAGGGTTTGAGCCGGTAGACAAGTTAGCGCCATTATACACGTACACTTTACCAACTGTGCCTGATGCTGTTCCTCCACCTCCTATGGCAACGGTTACCACATCGAGCGGGGCGCCAACAATTACATCACTCTTTCCATCATTGTTAATATCACCACCTGCAATGCTGTAGCCAAATAAAGCACCCGCAACAGGTGTGGTTGGTTGTAACACAGCAGAGGGCGTTAAAGGTAACCCGGTTGGAGATCCAAAATATACAAAAACAGCACCTACAGCGGCAAGGTTTCCTGCACCGGAAACAACATCAGCTACTGTTGGTGATCCTATTGCCACATCATCATAACCATCATTATTAACATCACCCAGGCCTGCAACCGAAAATCCATATGCAGCATCAACAGCTAACTGTCCAACAAGGTTGGGTAATATACCATCTGCACTGGTTGTCCATTCAGGTGTTTTATTGATAGGGTCAACGGTGATCGGGTAAACCGCATCCTCATCATTCACTACAATGGCAAGGGTATTTTCATCACGTAGTTCCATTGTTGCAGACACTAGTTTATTGTTGGCATCCCACACTTTCAGGTCTGTATAAAACAATGCAGTGGCGCCTGTTTTATTTTTAAACTGTAATCCGTTATTGATAACAGCTGCAGTATGGTCCCCATCTATTTTTAGCAGGATCTCCAGGTCTTGATTACCAGCTGGTCTTTTGGATACAATGAAATTTTGTCTTAAGCCATTTTCATTGTTGATGTACTCAATACTAAAACCGGTATGATCAAATCTTAAAAATGATCTGTCCTGTACGATTGTGAATTTGTCACCGGCCAGTACTTTATCCCGGCCTTTACTGATCGATGAAAATGCAAAACTTTGCTGCCAGGACCTGGCAGCAGCTTTATCAGCTGAAAATTTTAGTGGCGTGATCTTGTAACCATTGGCTGTAATGGTGAAACCTAAGCGTTGTGATGTGTTGGGTGCATAAAAGATCCCTGATCTTTCTTTAAAATAGTAACCACTTTCTTTAATGCCGGTTTGTGCTTTGGTAAGCCAGTCTTCATTGATCGTAGACGGGTTACTGACAGTTGAATTGCCAGGCAATGCAACTGTACTGCTCATCTTTTTTTGTGCAAGACAGGATGATGAGAGGATAAATAGTATCAGCGTGTTTAAAAGTTTCATAACGTAAGAGGTTTAAAGGTGTTTATTTATGATAGCCTGCATTCAAAATTTTTTTAAAATTTTCAAACGGAATTACAGGGATATCAGAAATGGGATTTCAAAGGGATAGGATTGAATTCGTACTGCTGATTAGTTGGGTAACAGAGTACTTTACAGCCTTAAAAGAACAGGCTGGTATTTAAAACAAAAGATCTTTTAGTGATTATTCTTTTGTAATGACCTTAGTTGACGGATGCTTTTTTGTGAAAGGGTTGCTTGTGTTTCATTGTTTGGTAATTTAGAAGTAAAGCTTGGTTTTTAGATAAGACCCTTTACCATCCTGCTTTGTAGTGAGTTGAATTACACCCGGCATATTTTATAAACTTAAAAATATGCTTGCTTTTATGGTAATAATCTTATCTGGTATAAAGGAAATAGTTTTTAGAATTTTACTGTACAACTATTTTTAAAATCCGTTACGAATGACACAAAAAGGTATGTGAACGACAAGCACTGCAAAAACCCGTGTTGATTTTTTTAAAAAAATATCTCTTGCTTTTAAAAAAATACAAATTTTGCCTTCCTGCTGAGGTAGTATAAACTCTAATTATTTCATTACGTACGCACTTATCAGAAAAAATCTCCCCGGCGTAGCGTTTTTACTATAGTGCCGGAATTTGCAGATATCTATCTTGCCTTCTAAATAATCCAATAAAAGCTAAGTTGTACATGCTTAAAATCCTTGTTATAGAAGACGACCCTATTGACCTGATCTCAATTAAAGCCAAGCTTAGGGAGTTGGGTCACCATGAGCCTGTGGTATCTGCCCATGATACAGATCTTAACCTGTTAGTAAGGAACACAAATCCACAACTTGTTATTTCAGATATTTATTTTGAAAAAAAACCACTTGGCCTGGCACTGGTTGATATTTGTACAACACTTGATATACCACTCATACTCATGACTGCAGATACCCGGGTTGACACCTATAATTTAGCTAATAAGCACCACAAAGTAACTTACCTGGTAAAGCCTTTCCATCATCTTACCCTGCAAACCTGCATTGAACTGGTAATGAAGGAAGTAAATACATTGACACCAGCTGATGAGCATTATTGTTATGTGAAAGATTATGCCAATAATAAAGTAAGGCTCAATTACCGGGATATATTATTCATCCGGGCGGAGGGTAATTTTTGTCATATACAATGTCAGCATGTACACTATATGATCAGGATAAGCCTGGCACATTTCAGTGAACAGCTTGATAACCAGTTTGTGCAGGTGCACAAAAGCTTTATTGTAAACAAGGCGCACGTTAATAAAATAGCACATAACCATATAATAATAATAACACAGGAAATTCCGATAGGAAGAAAATACCGGAATTTGGTTTCAGAGATTTTCCCGGTTTTGCAATAGGGCCGGGAAAATTTATAATTACAATCCAATAATCTATGAAAACCGCTTTACTTAATAAAGCAAAAGCCTTTTGGGAAACCTTAATTGCCATTGGTATAGATGAATCCGGTGATATGGTTGAACAAAAGCGGATCAGGATCATTGATATTATAAGCTTTCTGTGCCTGCCTATCGTTTTTGTCTTTTCAGCAATTAGTTTTTTTACCGGCCACTACTATCTTGTTTGTTTTTATGCTGTTATTTTTTTGCTGCTTGTTATTCTTATCTACGGTAATTACAAAAGAAAAGGAGAATCATTCAGGATCGTAATTATCTTCCTTATCACCATATCCTGTGCTGTGGCCAGTGTTTTATTTGATAATGGCCAGGGCTATTACGTGCTGCTTATTAGTTTTTTGTCGGTACTGTTTTACGGCATGCGAAAGGGGATGTTGTATTTAAGCCTGTTTTATGCTGCTTTGTACCTGGCAACAGAGATCGGTAAGTTTTATATCAGTCCTGTTGAACCGGTGGTCAATTATATTAAAGTGTTTAAGGTAATAAATATCGTTATAACACTCTCCATCCTGGTTTACTTCCTGCATGATATTAAAAAGGCTTACCTGAGAACACTGGAGGAAGCGATCAATAAAAAAAAGAAACTGGAACAATACAATGCATTGCTGGTTCAGCAGGCTGTTACCCTTGAGTTAAGAAATAAGGATATAGAGGAATTGAAAAATAAGAACGAAGAGTTATCAGCCATTGTATATCACCAGTTACGATCTCCCGTGGTAACATTCTCGGATATGCTTTCGCAGTATATCAATTCTTCCCAGTTTTCAAAAGAAGAGTTCCTCGAGATAACCAAACTGATCCAACATAAAGTAACCGATACCCTGAACATTATAGACAACCTGCTGATGTGGAACCGGAAAGGCGCTGATGGAATTCAACCCAAACCGGTAACATGCGATCTGTTGGAAGTTGTTAAAAAGGCTGTCGTGCAAATTGAGCCATTATTGAAAAAGAAAGACCTGGAGATAATATATCCTTGTAGCACGGGCATGTCAGCATATGCCGATCCTGATCATATCCTGATCATTGTACTTAATATTTTAACCAATGCAGTAAAGTTCAGTCCGCCAGGTGAAAAGATCGCAGTCGGGTTTTTTGAAGTAAATGATAAGTGCCAGTTGCATATCAGTAATCATGGCAAGGGGATAGGGCGGGAGCACCTGCAGACGATATTTTCTACACTGCGTATCATATCCGTTAAGGGAACCATGAATGAAACCGGTACAGGGCTTGGTTTAAAAATATGTAAGAACCTGGTTGAAAAGAATAAGGGTTCTATTGATATTAAGAGCAAGCAAAATGAAATGACTACCATTATTATTGAATTGCCAACAGCGGCATAAAGAACGCTTCAAATTCCCCGGCTTCTTAAAGGTGATATTTTCTTCTTCTTCCTATTAAAATTTTTCTAACTTTATTCAAAATTCGTACCCATGCTTGTTAAAACCTTTGGCAGCGCCGTTTATGGCGTGGAAGCTATTACCATTACAATTGAAGTGAGTGTAAACAACCAGGGGAAGAATTATTATATAGTTGGCTTGCCAGATAACGCTGTTAAAGAAAGTTTACAAAGGGTAGAGAGTGCAATTAAAAGTAATAAACTCTACATGCCCCGTACCAAGCTGGTGGTAAACCTGGCGCCAGCCAATATAAAAAAATCAGGCACAGCATTCGACCTGCCCATTGCCATTGGTACATTAGGCGCTACCGAACAAATTGAAAACCCCGGGAAATTAGCCGAGTATGTAATTATGGGCGAATTAAGTTTGGATGGCGAGATACGCCCCATCACCGGTGCATTGCCAATTGCCATACAGGCACGCAAGGAAGGTTTTAAGGGATTGATCCTTCCCAAACAAAATGCAAGAGAAGCTGCGATGGTAAACAACCTGCATGTGTATGCCGTGGAAAACATTAACGATGTAATTGGATTTTTCAAAGATGAAAATTCTATCAAGCCAACCATTGTAAATACAAGAGAAGAATTTGCACATGCACAAAGTGATTTTGAAATTGATTTTTGTGATGTAAAGGGACAGGAGAATATTAAACGGGCATTGGAGATAGCAGCAGCAGGCGGGCACAATGCTATTTTAATTGGCCCGCCCGGGGCCGGAAAAACTATGCTGGCAAAACGTCTGCCGACAATATTGCCACCGCTAAGTTTGCAGGAAGCATTGGAAACAACCAAGATTCATTCTGTAGCAGGCAAGCTTCCCGAAAATTCTACGTTGATCTCTAAAAGGCCATTCAGAAGTCCGCACCATACGATCAGTGACGTTGCTTTAGTAGGCGGCGGTGGCATTCCACAACCCGGCGAAATTTCATTGGCACATAATGGCGTTTTGTTTTTAGATGAACTGCCTGAATTTAAAAGACAGGTGCTTGAAGTAATGCGCCAGCCAATGGAAGAAAGAAGAGTAACCATTTCACGGGCAAAGGTTGCATTGGATTTTCCTGCATCGTTTATGTTGATAGCCAGTATGAATCCCTGCCCATGTGGTTTCTTCAATCATCCTGAGAAAGAGTGTACATGTCCGCCTGGCGCTGTGCAAAAATATTTAAACAAGATCTCAGGGCCATTGTTAGACAGGATCGACCTGCATGTGGAAGTAACACCGGTTGCATTTAATGAGTTATCATCGGCACAACAATTCGAAAAAAGTGGCAGCATCAGGGAACGTGTAGTTAAAGCAAGAGGCATACAGGCAGAGCGTTATAAAGAAAGCGATGGTGTTTATGCCAATGCACAAATGAGCAGCAAACAACTAAAGGAGATTTGTGTGATAACTACTGCCGGGCAAAATTTATTAAAAGTAGCGATGGAAAAATTAAACCTCAGTGCCCGTGCTTATGACCGTATCTTAAAAGTAAGCCGCACCATTGCAGATCTTTCCGGCAGTGAAGATATAAAGCCCGAGCACCTGGCAGAAGCTATACAGTACAGGAGTTTGGACAGGGAGGGGTGGACAGGATAAAGCTTTTCAGGTTTTAACTATTCCATTTTTGATCGCATATACAACCAGGCCTACTGTATTTTTCACATTCATTTTCTCCAGTATTTTTAAGCGGTGTCCTTCTACAGTACGAACACTGATAAATAATTTGTCGCCTATTTCTTTATTGGTAAACTCGTGACAAATACAATCAATGATCTCTTTTTCCCTTTCGCTAAACTCCGCTTTTTCTGTTTTTTTGTAGGGATTAAAACGGCTTTTGGCAATCATTTGCGTAAGCTTGTGGCTGGTGGTTTTACAGTAATAGGGCTCGTCGTTATAAACTGTTTTAATAGCTTCTATTATCTGGTCCTTTCCTGCATTTTTTATAAGATAGCCCTTGGCACCGGCTTCCAGCATCTCAATGATCAGTTCGTCATCATCATACATTGATAAACCAATGATGCCTTTATCGGGATACAGTTCCACAATTTTTTTGGTGGCTTCAATGCCATCCATCACCGGCATTTTAATATCGGTAAGAATTACATCCGGGCTCAGTTTTTCTGTTAGCTCAAGCAGTTCCCTGCCATTGCCTGCTTCTCCCACCAAAATAATTTCAGGAAATTTAGAGAGCATGAGTTTAAAACCATCCCTGAAAATTTCATGGTCATCGGCAATAATTAATTTTATATCGGCTACGGTAGACATGTTATAGTGGCATTTCAATTTCGAATATAGTGCCGGATCCGGGTTGTGAAGTCACCAGTAATTGCCCGCACAGTAATTCAACCCGGCTATGTATGCTTAATAAACCCAGACCCCTGGCTATTTGTGTTTTTTCGCTGTAATTAAACCCCACACCATCATCTTTGGTTTTTAATAACAACATTTTATTGGTTTTTTGTATGCTTATGCTGAGTGATGTTGCCCTTGCATGCTTAACTGTATTGTGTATGATCTCCTGCAATATCCGGTAAAGGTTTATTTCCCTTTCGGGTAAAAGTGTAAAGTCGCAATAATTAAAAGAGATATTTATGGGATGTACCGGTTTAAGTTTACTGATAAATTCTTCAGTTGCTTTTATAAATCCTTTGCGAACAAGTGTGTTGGGCAACAGATCGTAAGATATTTCCCTGAAGCGCTGGATGATGCTGTCGATCTGGTCGCTTGATTTTTCAAGCACTGCTGTTTCGGTTTCATCACTGGGTTCCAGGTGATTAATCTGTAATTTAATGGCCGATAAAAGCGGCCCCAATTCATCATGCAGGTCATCAGCAATTCTTTTGCGTTCATTTTCCAGGGTATTTATCTCGGCAGCAATGCGTGCCTGTTGCCATTTTAATACCTTTTTATGTTCCCGCATTATTGATAAAATAAAGAAGATAATGATAAGGGCTACAATTATGGCCGATATCAATACTACTTTAAACATTTCTGCCTCCATTGCCTGCTTTGGTTTTTTATAAAGATATTGGTTATTTATTTTCAGGTATTTTAAGAATAGCTACCGCAAAAAAAATATAGCAAATTAAATTAGCAAAATGATGAATGTTTGCAATGGGGTTTACATTTTGTTCATTGGTAACGGCAAAAAAGAGCTGGCCATAGATGAGTAAAGTAAAAGCATTATAAATAATAGAGAAGCTGCTTACCCAGGCCCAGAAATTGTTAGCCAGCTTTTCCTTTGTTACCATTATCTGGCGTGAAAGAATATCGATGGAAATTATAAGCATCACTCCCGATACATAGTAAAGTAAATAATAAAATGCTTTTAAAAATGTACGCAGATAAATAAAATTGAACAGGCATATAACACCTGCAATAATAAGCAGCCATTGCAATACCCACTTACTTATATACCTGTTGGTGTAAACAAAGTATAGAAACAAAACAAAGTTGACCAGCATATATATGTTTACAACAAACCGAGGGAACATGCTTAATGCAGAAAATTTTCCTGCCAGGTAAAAAATTGTTTCAACTACAGCAGTAAGTATCATCATATAAATAAACGGATGATACTTACTGTGTATGCGGTTGTATCTGAAAATCCCGATGAGTGCAGGTAAGACACAACTCATTGCCAGCATATATTTAATATCTGCATTCATATCTTATATTAATTAAGAACAGCCATACTTTTTTAAGGCATCTGGCCATATTCGGCACCACCTTTCCCACTTGTCACGTCGGCGGACTGGGCACCAAGTGTTTTATCCAATGACTTGGGGCAACAATCTTCAGCATCTACATATAAATTACTATAATCATCGGCATTAACACCCACCAGTATAATATGTATCCTGTTATCGGCACCAATGCCATACAGTACCCGAAGGCCTATAGATTTTTCGTTGCAAATAATTTTTTTAATGATGCAGCTGTTAAAGGAAAGAGAGCCGCTTCTTAAAAATCCCGCAGACATTTTATCCATTACAGCAGTAATGCTGTCTTTATCTCCACCCAGTTTCTTTTTATACTCCTCATATTTTTGGGTCCACAATACAATCGAATCTTTTGAAAGAAAATGGCATTTGTTAACCAGTTTTAAAGATTGCTCATTGGTTACTTTGCCGGTATAACCTTCGCAACATTTTTTGTCTGCATCATTATTACAACCACGTAATACCAGTAATAATGTAAAACTGATAGTGGCCAGGGCAGCCATGCTGAATTTAGTGCTGAGTTTCATATACTTTTTGGTTTTTGGGTTTAATGAAGAGACAAAGTAATGTACAAAACAAAATTTGTACGCAGGTATTTATACCTGTTTTTTTTGGGTAGTGGATGAAGATAAATTCAGTATAGATACCTGTAAAATTCTTTGCGGTTGTTTTCATTTTTGTTATCTGAAAGCCCCGCTGGATATATTGTCCGGCGACTTATAGAAACTGAACAGAAAACACCCGGAAGCCGAAAAGGGGATCAAGAGTAGGCGATCAAATCAACAGTTATGAAATTATCTTCTTTATGGCGTATGCTGATATTTATCATCATCATTATTATTATCATTGGCGGAACCATCATTATCATCATTGTTCGTGGCCCTGTTCCCGACCCGCCTCCATGCCTGGTTTGTGGTTTAAAAGGTATCAAATATTTAAGTATAGCCGAAGTATTGCTGGGTATAGTTTCCCTCGGCCTTATCAGTAAAATAAGAAACAGCGAAAAATTTTAAGAAAAGGAGTAAGCCGAAAATCCTCAATTAAAGAGTAGGCAAATCAAACAAAATATTATGAAGTACTTATTTAAAGGAAGCCTCTGTGGTTTTATTTGCGAAGATTGCAGGGAACCACTTGCCGGAATGGAAGTATTGCTTTACCTGCCCTGGCAAAAAGAGCGGGTGGCCGAAACAGCAGCGGCTGATGTAAAAGATACATTTAGGCTGGTAACTAAAGAAGAAGCAGCATCAAGAAAAAAATTATTGATCGCTACAACCAAAACAGATGAGTTTGGAAATTTTGAATTTGAACTGGATGAAAAATACAGCAAAACAGCTTTTGATATTGATTTTGTTTGTGGCACGGTACCACGTGTGCCACCTAAACCACGCAAGGAGCCATTGCAGTTTCATCTTACTACCATTTACCCGCAATGGAGAAACAGTACCGGAAGCGAAAATGTTTTTTATAATTGGGCATACTGCCTGTCGGCCAAATGGTGGTGTTATATAAGAGGCCATTATTTTGATGCATGGGTAATTTGCGGCCACCTGCGCAATTGCGATACCGGCACACCTATAGCAAATGCCAGCGTTACAGCCTGGGATGCGGATTTTTTAACCGATGATAACCTGGGTACCGCCATCACCGATGCCAGCGGCCATTTTAGAATTGACTATACATCAGCGCAGTTTAAACAAACATTTTTATCGCCCTGGATAAATGTAGAAACAGACCCCGGCCCCGGACTTACTTTCCAGAGCGGCCCTGATGTTTATTTTAAAGCAATGCTGGGTGGTGTTGTTTTAATTGATGAGAAAAAAGCAGATGCCCGCAAAAATGTAGGCTATTGCCTTTGTGTAAATTTATGCAGTAAGATACATGTTGGCGGTGGTGATGATCCTTTCCCAAGTGCATGGACAGGAATTGGACAGGCATTTAACATTACAACAGGTGTTGGCCCCGAGGATTTTGATGCTGATGGTTATGCAGGGGGCAGCAGCAAATACGCTTTGTACAGCCACATCAGGCTTACCGGGCAGGCTTCACCAAAATCTGCAGCCGGAAACCCCATCGAGTATCGTTTCCTGATCAGTGATGTAACAACTCCCAATGGCGGAGCTGCACCAGCGCTTGCTAATTTTACAAAAATTGTGGGTATTACACCAGGCTTATTTGTACCAAGTAAAGTAGCCAAGTTAACAAGAAAGGTTTTTCCTTTTTCTGATTACAGTGTAGTGAGTGACCAGGCAGATTTTGATGCAGACGGATGGTTTGATATTAATAATGCAGTGAACCGTAAACTGACTGCC
>Ga0193752_1002072_pt1 | contig 15546 bp, 17 predicted proteins | sample H1c1metaG_FD_144924 | JGI IMG/M metagenome (GOLD analysis project Ga0193752, IMG submission 144924) | Soil microbial communities from a riparian zone of the East river system, Colorado, United States - H1c1 | ecosystem: Environmental > Terrestrial > Soil > Riparian zone | place: USA: East River... | reverse complement strand
GCACCATTGACCATGCAGCCGATGTTGCCGTCGAGTTTGATGTAATTGAGGTCGTATTTCGAGGCCTCGATCTCGAGCGGTTCTTCCTCGGCCAAATCGCGAAGATCTGCGTATTCCTTGTGACGGAACATCGCGTTATCGTCGAAAGTGACCTTTGCGTCGAGAGCGATCAGGCGGTTGTCCTTGGTCAGCAGAAACGGATTGATCTCGACCAGCGATGCATCCATCTTTTCGTAGGCATCGTAGAGCGAGAGCATAAACTTTGCCGCTGTGTTGATCAGATCATTGGGAATGCCGAGGCCGAATGCGAGTTTACGTGCCTGAAATCCGCGAAGCCCGACCGACGGGTCGATCGTTTCTTTCAAGATCAGCTCCGGTGTCTCCTCGGCGACCTTTTCGATGTCCATACCGCCGGCCGACGACGCCATGAATACATTGCGTCCGGTGACACGGTCGAGCGTGATCCCGAGATAAAATTCGCGGTCGATCGGCAGGCCTTCTTCTATGAGCAGCGTCTGGACCTTTTGGCCGACGGGGCCGGTCTGGTGTGTGATGAGCTGCATTCCCAAGATCTGCGATGCGACCTCTTTCGCCTCGGCGGGCGATTTGGCGAGCTTGACGCCGCCGCCTTTTCCGCGGCCTCCGGCATGGATCTGAGCTTTTACTACGACAACTTCGGTGCCGAGTTCAATAGCGGCTGCTTCGGCTTCCTCAGGCGTACGGGCAACAATGCCGCGCGGAACGGGAACGCCATATTCCTTGAGCAGGGCTTTGCCTTGGTATTCGTGAATTTTCATATATAAGAAAGTTGCTGAGTGAAATTACAGTTTAATTTGTATTTAACTCCAAAACAGAAATCGCTTTTTCGGTATTTTTCTGTGGTTACTGTATGAAACCACGGAAATCACAGAAAACACGGAACTGCTCTATTTATTTTAATGCTATCCGCACGACCTGGAAAAAGCAAAAGGTGCCACAAATCGGACACCTTCGCAGATTAGTCAATTGTGATGCTCGGTTACTTCGTCAATTTTACGATCAGCTTCAACATCTTCCATTCGCCGCTGCGTTTTACGTATTCGTATTCGAAATTCACGGGAACGGGCTTTGTCGTGAATTTGCCGTTCGCAACCAAAATATCCAAACCCTTCTCCGTCCGGATCGAGGGCGACGGTGAAAAGGTGGGATCCATTGAGGCTGTTTTGTCCAGGATAGGAACGATCACCCTCTTCTTTTCGACAAATTCCTTGAAGACGGTTCGCATTTCGTCTTGACTGTAGGTGCTCTTGAAGTCAGTAGAGGCTTTTTCGTAGATCTTGGAAAAATCGTCGTTGTCGATCGCGTATGCAAAATCGGCGGTCGTTTCCTTTATCATTGCCTTCAGCGTTCCATCGTCAGGTACACCATTTTTATCGGTTGAAGACGTGTTGAACGGATTGTCGCTCGAACTCGAATTACTGCTGTTGGACGCGCTGTTTTCCAGGTCGAATGTCTTGCCGCAGTTACAGCCGAGGGCAATAGACGCGACGATTCCCAAAGCTATCAGGCCGCTGAGTTTCGAATCTCGTCCGAAAAAAAGTGTGTTGAAAAATCTTTTCATTTGTTTCTCCCTAACAATAAGCTTTTTACTGAGATCTATTTCTAATCTAATTTTTCCGGTATGGGCCGAGAAGATTGACCCAGCTATCGACGGTTCGCTGATATTCATTAGCACATCGAACAGCCCGTTCTTTTGGGAGATAGCCTTCCGTTACGATCTTTTCGTATTTTGACGTGTTCGACCCGTAGATCATACAAAGCGAATTGTAAAAACGCTGTTCGCCGAGCAGATGTTCGTCCGCCATGTTTTTGGCCTTGCCCTGATTCTTTTTCGACTCGATCGCAAAGGCGTCGGCGGCGGCGAATACGGCACTGACGCCTTCGTCGCCGAGTTCTTCCAGATTGATGTAGGCCGAACAGCGGTCTGCGGCGTCCTCTTCGTTACCGATGACGGGGAGCTTAAATTTGTCGATAAGCGCGTGTGCGATCTCATGAAGGAAAACAAATCGAACGGCGTCGAACATCTTTTTGTACGACTCGCTGTCGGTGCTTCCGGCACTTTTGAACGTAGCGTAGAAATGCTCCATCAGTTCGTAGCACATCGTTACAGTGCTGTCGTTCGGGTCGTAATAGGCGTTGATCTCCTTGCAATCCTTTGTGCGAAGGGTGATGTCGTCGTTCAGGTTGAGCGCCTTGTTAAGGTCGTCGGCAGCATTCTCAAGCAGCTTTTCGCCGCGGACCTGTTTGTCTATCTCGATATAACGCGGTGTCGTCACCGGAAGATGCTCGACAAGAAAATCGCCTGTGTCAGGCTTTTTTGCCGATGTAGAGCCGGTCGTCGATTTATTCGCCTGAGACGTTGACAGTGTTGAAGTGGGTCGCGGCGGATTATCTGAAGGGCCGTCAAGATCACGATTGGACCTGCAAAAGCATCCTGCGACCAGCACAAGAGCTCCGACAGCGAGAATTAGATTGATCGAATTTCTATTCATAGAATGAACGGAAGTATGCCGCAAACGATCGACAAAACGATTGTCTTCCATATATATACGCGTAATCGCCCTCTAAAAGGACGAGCGAAATGGAAAATCTTGCAATAAAAAAAGGCTGATAAGGGAACTACTTATCAGCCAATTCTAAGGTCAAAGTTCTTTTTTGTCTATTGCGACTTTTCAACTAGCTTTACAAGAGTGCGAACAGCAACGGCGGTCGGGCCTTTTGCCTGATGCGGGCGAACGCCGTCGTGCCATGCTGTGCCCGCAATATCCAGATGCGCCCACTTAGCTTTGTCAATAAATTCCTGGATAAATACGGCGCCCATGATCGTTCCGGCTTTGCCGCGAGGCCCGATGTTTTTAATATCGGCGATGTCCGATTTGATCTGCTTGCTATATTCCTTACTGACCGGAAGCTGCCAGAAGCCTTCGCCGACTTCCTCGCCACAATTGATAATGTCATCGACCAGGCCTTGATCGTTGCCCATGATGCCTGTGTTTTGATCACCGAGAGCTACAATGACGGCACCAGTGAGCGTTGCCATATCGACGATCTTAGTCGCTCCTTGTTTTTCGGCGTACGCAACTGCATCGGCCAAAATAAGACGGCCTTCCGCGTCGGTGTTTAGGATCTCGATGGTCTTACCGTTCATCGCGGTGACGACATCGCTGGGACGCGAGGCCTTTCCGTCAGGCATATTTTCGACAGCTGCGATAATGCCCAGAACAGGAACAGTCGGTTTTAACAATGCTATCGAGCGCATTGCACCGATCACGGTCGCTCCGCCGGACATGTCGTATTTCATCGCTTCCATGCCGTCGCCGGGTTTAAGCGAGATACCGCCAGTGTCGAACGTAATGCCTTTGCCGACAAGGGCAAGATATTCGTTCTTTTTAGCCGTGCTTTTAGTAGGCGTGTATCGCAGAACGATCAATTTTGCGGGCTGTTCCGAACCGATCGAAACGCTCATCAGCGAACCCATCCCAAGTTTGGTCATCTTGGCTTCGTCGAGGATCTCGCATTTGAGGCCGGTTTCCTTTGCCATCTTGGCGGCCCGGTTTGCCATTTCGGTCGGCGTCAGGATGTTTGGCGGTTCGTTGGCCAAGTCGCGGGTGAAGTTCATCGAATCACCGATGATCTGGCCGCGGATCAAGCCGTTTTTCAGGTCAGCCGGTTTCGCGCCGTCAACACAGAGAACGAAGGAATTGACGGTCGCCTTGGTCTTATCCTTCGACTTGTATTTGTCGATCTCAAACTGACTGGTGATGCAGCCCTGCATCGCGCATTGTGCAACTTCGACCGCATTACCGGCTGAACGCGGCAATAGTGCGAAGCTTTTAGTTTTGCGTTTTTGGAGGAAGCGAACTGCGGTTCCGGCTACTGAGGCAACGTCGTGAGTTTTATATTCGGCTTTTTCACCGACCCCGATCAGCAGTAAGCGGGTCGCTTTGACCTTTCCGGACGCAGCAAAACGAAGCAACGCAGTTTCGCCGGATTCGCCTTTAAATTCGTCTGCGGCTATCACCGAAGTGATTAGGCCGCCGCTTATGCGGTCAAGTTCCTTAAGGTCAGCAGAAGACGCCTTTTCGCCTTTGAAAACCGTCACTGCCAGCGCATCGACATTCGCTTCGGGAAAATTTCCCGTAATTGCGAGAGATTTCATTAACTACCTCTGTGTTATAAGTGTGAATTATACGACCAAAAAATCTAGTAATATCTATAACTTATCTAAGGTTTTCTTTCAACTGTTGCTGTGTCTCTTTGTTGATGGTCTTCTTCATTTCGGACTCGCGTTTATCGAACAATTTCTTGCCTTTGGCGACCCCGATCTCGAGTTTTATCCGGCCGTTTTTCCAATAGACCGCCGTAACGACCAATGTCATGCCCTTAACGGTCGTTTCCCGTTCGAGCTTTTCGATCTCTTTTTTGTGAAGAAGCAGCTTGCGCGTACGCATCGGATCGTGGTTCTGCTTGTTTCCATGCGAATACGGTGAAATGTGTGCGTTGAAAAGCCAAACCTCGCCGTCCTTAACCGAAACGTAAGAATCCTTTAGCTGGATGCGTCCGGCCATGATGCTCTTAACTTCCGTACCCAGAAACGCAGCTCCAGCCTCGTACTTATCGAGTATGTGATACTCGTGATAAGCCTGACGGTTGTTAATGATCTCTTTGGGCGCGGACATAAACCTATATTTTGCCTGTCTGCACCAATTACCGCAACCTCGCCTTTGACAGAGGTGCCGTTGGCACGTAAATTATTACTTACGCTGGGAGATCGTCTAATGGTAGGACTGCAGTTTCTGGATCTGCCTATCGGGGTTCGAATCCCTGTCTCCCAGCCAATAAATTAGTAGTCAGTCGCCGGTGGTCAGTTGTCAGAAAGAACCTCTGAAACTGACAACCGACCACTGACAACCGCAGTGCTTTATGGACGTCTGGCATGAAACCGAGATTCGCGTCCGTTATGCTGAGACGGACAAAATGGGGATCGTTCATCATTCCAATTACCTCATTTGGTTCGAAGCCGGCCGTAGTGATCTGTGCCGAGCCCGCGGCTTTTCATACAAGGAAATGGAAGAGCAGGAACAGGCATTGATGGTCGTTGCGGAATCATACGTCCGTTATAAATCACCCGCATATTACGAAGATATTATATCGGTACGCACCCGCGTAGCCGAGATCCGCAGCCGTTCGATCCGCTTTATTTACGAGATCGTCCGACCTAGCGACGAAACTCTCTTAGCCGAGGGAGAAACACTTCACCTCGTTACCGATAACGATAAGAAAGTGAAGCTTATTCCCGACAGCTACCGCGAAATGCTGCTTTCTCAGCCCGAGCCGATCTCACGATCTTTTCCACCAAACGAAGCTCCTCATTAACCTACATTCCAATTCGAGTTTCATGTCAGCGCTTGCTAAACTTGAGATATGCCCGGTACAGCGACCGCCGAAATAATCTTTATCACGGCGATGATGATATTGATACTCATCATTTCCTTTGCGTCCGTCTATTTCTTTATTAAGCAGTATAAGAAAGAGATGCGGGCCAAAGCCGAAAGAGAAGAGCGAAAAGCGGCGTTGAAGGCAGAAAAGAGCGATGTCTCATCCTAAAACATTAGATGCCGCGAAAGCGGCGTTCGTCGTGATCGACGTGCAGGAAGCATTTCGGAGCGCGATACCGGATTTTGCACTTGTTGCTTCCCGAATCTCGATGGCAGTGCGCGGATTTCACATCCTCGGGATTCCTGTGATAGTAACGGAGCAATATCCAAAAGGGCTGGGTAGAACCGCAGAGGAGATATTGCTAAGCCTCGCGGATGGCACGGACATCATCGAGAAATCGACGTTCAGCTCAGCCGGATCGGCGGAGTTCGTCGCGACTCTCGAAGCGACCAAAGCTACGCAGATTGTAATTTGCGGTGTCGAGGCTCATGTCTGTGTAAATCAAACCGCGCTCGACCTGCTCGACAAAGGCTACGAAGTTCATCTGCTGACTGATTGCATTGCGTCAAGGTTCGAACACGATAAACAAGCGGGGCTGCAGAAAATGCTCGCAAGCGGTGTTACAGCTTCTTCGACGGAAATGGCGTTGTTCGAATCAATGCGAGATTCGAAGCACGAGAAATTTAAGGATATACAGGCGATCATTAAATAAAGTTCAGAGTGCTCGATCTATCGCGTAATAAACGGCATCTACTCGATAAATCGTGCACCCTGAGCAATAAATATGGAAATACTTTCCTCACTAAATCCGCAGCAGGTAGAAGCTGTAAAAGCGACCGAAGGACCTCTGCTAATTCTCGCGGGAGCCGGGTCGGGCAAGACGCGTGTGATCACGGTTCGGATCGCGTATCTTATTACGGAAAAACAGGTTGCACCGCACAATATTCTGGCTGTGACCTTTACGAACAAGGCTGCGGGCGAAATGAAGGATCGCGTCCGTGAACTCTTGAAAGGCGAGCAGCTAAGTTCATTTCCGCTGATCTCTACCTTTCACAGCTTATGTGTACGGATATTACGGCAAGACATTGAAAAACTCGACGAAGGCTATAAGAAGTCGTTCACGATCTACGACACGGACGATACGCAAAAGGTTATAAAGGCGTGCATAAAAGATCTCGGGTTGGACGAAAAACAAGTCGTTCCGCGGGTCGTGCGTTCGGCTATCAGTGCGGCGAAAAATCGCGGCGAGGATGTGGAACTGTTTGCCTCAAAGGTCGAACATACGGACGAAAAACGTGCGGCCGCGGCAAAGGTTTTTCGTATGTACGAAGAGCGTCTGCGTTTGGCGAATGCTCTGGATTTTGACGACCTGCTGATAAAAACGGTTCGTCTGCTTCGCAAATCGCACGAGACGCGAGAGAAATATAACGACCGCTATAAATATATTCTCGTTGACGAATATCAGGATACGAATCCGCTGCAGTTGGCGCTGATAACTTTCCTTACCGAGAAGCAGCAGAATATTTGCGTTGTTGGTGATGACGCACAAAGTATTTATGGATTCCGGCAGGCCGATATTCGCAACATTCTGGAATTCGAACAGCATTTTCCGAATGCGAAAACCATTCTGCTCGAACAAAATTATCGTTCGACCCAGACAATACTGGACGTTGCTCACGCAATAATCGACAACAACGTAAATCAAAAGAAAAAGAAGCTCTGGACATCCAACCCCGGCGGCGAGCGGATCTTTTACTATCAGGCTCAAGATGGCGACGGCGAAGGCCGATTTGTTGCTGCCCGGATCGAAGAACATCTACGGAAAAAGCCGGGCGAAAAGGTCGCGGTACTTTACCGGACGAATGCTCAATCCCGCGTCTTTGAAGAGGCTCTGCGGCGAATGCGGATCGATTACAACATCGTCGGCGGTTTTTCATTCTATGAGCGTCAGGAAGTAAAAGACGTAATTGCGTACCTCAAACTTGCGCTGAATCCGTCAGACGACATTGCTCTGTTGCGTGTGGTTAACACGCCTCCGCGCGGAATCGGCAAAACGACGCTTGACGAACTTCAGGCGCGGTCGAAGGATCTCGGCGTATCGCTATGGGAGACGATCGATCTTATTACCGATCCGATGTCGGGTGTTAAGGCGAATATTACGATCCGGGCGAAGACCGCATTGAGCGCATTTCATAAGGTCATCGACGGTTTGCGAACAAAAACCGTCGAGTTGGCTGAAACAGATCGAAAGGTTACGGATGTTGTGATAGCCGCGATCGACGACAGCGGCTATTCGATGATGCTTCGTTCGGAGAATTCGGACGAAGCTGAGGCGCGGCTCGAAAATCTGGAAGAATTGGTCAATGCGGCCGTGGATTATGACAAGATACCCGAAGCGACAATTCGCGATTTTATCGATCACGCAGCGCTTACGTCGGATACGGATGCACTGGACCAGAATGCCCGGGTTACGTTGATGACGATCCATTCTGCCAAAGGTTTGGAGTTTCCGGTCGTATTTCTTGCCGGATTAGAGGACGGGATCTTTCCGCATTCACGAAGCGTGAACGACCCAAAAGAATTGGAAGAAGAGCGTCGCCTTGCTTACGTAGCGATAACGCGTGCCGAGCGGATGTTGTATATAACTCATTCGATGCGGCGCCGCGTTTATGGCGAAGAGATCGCCGCCGAGCCCTCGCAATTTCTAAACGAAATGCCGCTCGAGTTGATAGAGGATCTTTCGTACGGAGCGTCGTGGTTGTCGTACGCGAAAGGATCGACGGTGAAGTCAAACAAGCACGCAGCAGCTGCACTTAGAGGTGAGAGCGTGCCGGCCAAGCCTAAAAATCTTTACACCGGCAAAACCTATAACAGCTCAGAGGCGATCACGGAGTTTTTTAAAAAGAAGAATATCGAACCGCAGAGACGCGGAGTTGAGAAGAAGGATTTTAATACCGGTAATGCTGACGAAGTCCGAAAAGAGCTTCCAGACTTTACTCGCACTGACAATGCCGCCCTGCCTATTAAGACTGTTTCCGGCCTCGATAAACTAAAAGCTGCGGGGTCATCAAAACCCAAACCGGCAATCGTGGACGCTCAATTGTTTGTTGCCGGGTCACATGTGCGTCATGACAAATACGGCAAAGGCCTTGTTTTACGCCGGGAGGGAAGCGGCGACAATGTTAAGCTGACGATCAGCTTTCCCGGATTTGGCCAAAAAAAGATGATCGAAAAGTATGCCAATCTGCAAAATGCCTAAACATTTGCGTCAAACGACGGAGAATTTCGTACTGATCGAATATGAAAAACAAGATAACTTTATTTTTAGTCGGTTCCGCATTAATGGCATTGATCCTTGGGTGCGGAATGAACCCGTTCGCAGGTTCGAAAACATCCGATTCGACCAACTCGGCACAGAAAGATAAGACATTGACGGATAAAGCTGTTGACACTGCGGTCGGAGAATCGAAGATAGGCGTTCCCGAATGCGACGAGGTGATGGACGCCATAACGGCCGAAATGAATAATCCGGACGACGATTTTGTGACAAAGGCTGTAAAAGCGACGATCCTGAATCGCATCAAAGACGGCATTCGCGAAAGCGTCGAACAGAATAAGCAGGATACAAAGGAAATGGCAAAGACCTGCAAGGAATTCAAGACGCAGTTCGAAAAATACAAGGCTGAAGAAAAGGACAAACAGGCGAAGTAGAACTGAATTTTAATAAAGAAAAGCCCGCATTCGTGATGAACGAGTGCGGGCTTTATTCTTACTGCGGTTGATCGAAATCCCCACCCGCTACCGCAGGTGGTACTGACAGGAGTCAAACGACCATTATTTCGGCTTCTTTGTTCTTTGTGAGTTCGTCGATCTTTGCGATGAAGGTGTTGGTCAATTTCTGAACATCGTCGAGACCGCCGCGTTCTTCATCTTCTGAAACAAGCTTGTCTTTTTGGAGTTTCTTGAGAGCATCATTCGATGCGTGACGGACGTTGCGAACAGCAACGCGATGATCTTCAGCGATCTCACTGACCTGTTTTGCAAGTTGCTTACGACGCTCTTCGTTCAACGCCGGGACCGATAAGCGGATGACTTTACCGTCATTGGAGGGATTCATGCCCAGGTTTGCTGCCAGGATCGCCTTTTCTACTGCTGCGAGCTGTGTCATGTCCCACGGTTGGACGGTGATCATTTGCGGCTCCGGCACGGCAACGGACGCCATCTGCGACAGTGGCGTCGGCGTGCCGTAATAATCGACATGCACGGCATCAAGCAGCCCGACAGTCGCACGGCCCGTACGCACGTTCGAAAGCTTGCGTTTGAAATCTTCGATGACCGCTTCCATCTTCGGTTTGGTCTCGGACATTACGTCTTGTACACTCATTTCCACCTCAAATCAGGCCGCCATAGTCGCGGTACCATCCACCGACACAAGCGTGCCGATGCTCAGGTCGCCGCTGACGGCTTTAATAATATTTCCCGGCACCTTCATGTTGAAGACCATGATCGGCAGCTTGTTGTCCATACAAAGCGAGATCGCCGACGTGTCCATCACCTTCAATTGCCGTTCTAGAACTTCCTGATACGATATGTTTTCGAATCGCGTTGCGGTTGGATCCTTCATCGGGTCAGCCGTGTAAATGCCATCCACTTTTGTTGCCTTAAAGATGACCTCGGACTCGATCTCAAGGGCACGCAAAGCGGCAGCTGAATCGGTCGTAAAATAAGGATTGCCGGTGCCGGCCGCAAATATTACAACGCGTTTCTTCTCAAGATGTCTAACGGCCCGGCGTCGAATGAAAGGCTCCGCAAGCTGCGGAATATCGATCGCCGACATCACGCGCGTGAAAACATCGAGCTTCTCAAAGGCATCCTGCAGAACGACCGCGTTCATCACAGTAGCGAGCATTCCTATATAATCGGCTGCAGCCCGATCCATATTGCCCGCAGATTCCGAAACTCCGCGAAAGATATTGCCGCCGCCGACAACTATCGCAACCTCGACGCCAAGAGCATGTATCGCTTTCACTTCCCGCGCGACCGATTCCGCCATCGCAATATCAATGCCGTAGGTCTGCTCGCCCATCAGGGCTTCGCCGGAGAGTTTCAGAAGGATGCGTTTGAATACAGGCTGCATAAAAGTAGTCAGTAGCCAGTAGCCAGTCGTCAGTTGCTTTTCAGAAAACTGACTACCGGCAGCTGGCAACTTTTCTAACCGACCATCGACGCGACCTCGGCCGCGAAGTCGTCTGCTTTTTTCTCGATGCCTTCGCCCATTTTGTAGCGGGTGAAGCGGCGGATCGAGATATTTTCCTTTATCGAGCCGATCTTTTCGGCCACGAGCTCGCCGATCGTTTTGGACGGATCTTTAACGAAAGGCTGATCGACCAGTACATTTTCTTCGTAGAACTTGTTCAGGCGGCCATCGATGATCTTGTTCAGAACATCTTCGGGCTTGCCAGCATTCTTCGGGTCGTTCTTGAGCTGTTCGCGCATGATCTCGCGTTCTTTATCGAGTACGTCCGCCGGAACTTCGTCGCGGCCGGTGTAGCGCGGATCGGACGCAGCAATGTGCATCGCAATGTCTTTTACAAGCTGCTGAAATTCTTCGCCGCGCGAGACGAAATCGCTTTCGCAATTAACCTCAACCATTACGCCGACCTTGCCGCCCATATGGATGTACGAACCGACCGCTCCCTCGGCCGTGACGCGGCCGGCCTTTTTACCGGCGGTCGCCATGCCTTTCTTGCGAAGGATCTCCATAGCCGCATTTTCGTCGCCATTTGCCTCAACGAGGGCGTTCTTAACATCTACCATACCGGCGCCCGATTTTTCACGTAACGCCTTAACCGCACTTGCTGTTACTTCTGCCATAACTTACTCCAAATATTATAACTGTTTGTAAAAAAGCGTAGCCAATCGCCGAAATCGGAAAAAAGCCACGCTTTCAAGAATAATTAAAAAATTTTCTAACTTGCCGTCGCTTCGTTCTTCTCTTCCGCAGCAGGTTCCGTTTCGACCGGGGCGGCAGTTTCTTCTGCCGTAACCGGTTCTGTTGTCTCTTCCGCCACCACAGGTTCCGTTGTTTCCGCAACAAGATCGGTCTCGACGCTTACGGCTTCGTCTGTTTCTTCCTCGATCTCGATGCCGCCGTCCTCTTCGTCAGGATCTGTGATCCCGGCTTTTGCCAGAGTAGCAGCAATATCGATCTGATCTTCGGCAACGACCTCATCTTCATCGCCCGCGACAATAGGTGTTCCGCCTTCGGTTCCGACCTGTTTTCCTTCCAGGATCGCATCCGCAATACGCGAAGCGAACAGGCGGATCGCACGAAGTGCATCATCATTGCCGGGAATTACGTGGTCGATTCCTTCCGGTGAGCAGTTTGTATCTACCACCGCGACGATCGGGATTCCCAAGCGGTTTGCTTCCTTGACGGCTATATCTTCTTTGCGGACATCGATGATGAACATTAAATCGGGCATTCCACCCATGTCCTTTATTCCTGCCAAGTTACGCATCAAACCTTCATGTAATCGATCAAGTTGGAGGCGCTCTTTTTTGGTCAGCATCTCGAAGCGGCCGTCTTCGCGCATTGCTTCGATCTCTTTTAGCTTGTTGATCGATTTTTTGACCGTTTCGTAGTTGGTCAAAAGTCCGCCGAGCCAGCGGTTGTTGATGTAATATTGTCCGCAGCGTTCGGCTTCTTCCTTGATGGCGTCTTGGGCCTGACGTTTGGTGCCGACGAACAGGACCTTTTGATTCGGCCGTTCGGTCAGCGATTCCTGCACAAATGCAAGGGCGTCGCGGAAGAGCTTCTGCGTTTTTTGCAGATCGATAATATAAATACCGTTGCGTTCGCCAAAGATGTATTCCTTCATCTTCGGGTTCCAACGGCGAACCTGATGTCCAAAATGCACTCCTGCTTCGAGGAGTTCTTTCATCGTAACTGTAGCCAAAACTTTATATCTCCTGACCTTATTGGTTTATGTACTCGATCAAGCCGCTATTGAACCAATGGGCTTGACCGATGGATTAAGTTCGGAGTTCCGCCTTTAGGCGGCCTGCCCGCTGAAGCGGGAACTCCAAACGAATTAACGTTTCGAGAACTGGAATCGCTTACGGGCGCCTTTCTGGCCGTATTTCTTACGTTCTTTCTGACGCGGGTCGCGTGTAACAAAACCTGCTTTCTTCAAGGCGGGCCGCAGGTCTGCGTTATATTCCATCAGAGCACGCGTGATGCCGTGGCGGACGGCGCCTGCCTGTCCTGCCTGACCGCCGCCATCGACATTAACTAGAATGTCGAATTTGGCCGTTGTTTCGGTCAAATTAAGCGGCTGGCGGATGATCATCTGTAGAGCCTGATTGGGGAAATAATTTTCAAATTCGCGCTTGTTTACCTTGATCGCGCCCGAACCGGGGCGAAGGTAAACGCGTGCTGTCGATGTTTTTCTGCGGCCGGTGCCGTAATATTGGATGTCTGCCATAAGTCAGTTGTCAGTGGACAGTGGTCAGTTGGCAGTTAAATCCGCTGTCTTACCGACAACCGATAACTGACAACCGGCAACTAGATCTCTCTTGCCTCCGGTTTTTGTGCGGTGTGGCGATGATCGGTTCCCGCGTAAACCTTTAATTTCTTTCCCATCGCCTTGCCGAGCTTTGTTTTCGGCAGCATACCTCTAACGGCGAGTTCGATGACCTTTTCAGGTTTCTTTTCGAACATTTCCTTGACCGATGTTTCGCGAAGGCCGCCGGGATAAAGGGTGTGGCGGTAATAGATCTTCTGATCGTTCTTGGCACCCGTAAATACTGCCTTGCTTGCGTTTATGACGACGCAGTGGTCGCCCATATCGAGAAAAGGCGTCCACGCCGGATTGTTCTTGCCGGAAAGGATGCGGGCGACCTCAGTTGCCAAACGGCCAACGGTCTTGCCCTCCGCATCTACAACCAACCATTTACGGTTTTCCGCCAAACCTTTTCCACTCGGAAAATAAGTACTCATATATCTGCCTACACTGATAGCAATACTCGCCAGAAAGCGAACCCACAGAATATCGAAATACGTCACAGAGGTCAAGCATTGAGACGCATTTAATATGACCCGCACAGATCGCGTATGACCGGGAACATATCAGGCCGAACCGCTTTTTGCGCAAAAACACCATTTCGGACCATATGCGTGCAGAGCGGCGATGTCGGTAGTAGTCAGTAGTCGGTAGTCGGTAGTCGGTAGTCGGTAGTCGGTAAGTCAGTAGTCAGTAGTCAGGAGACAGGAGTCAGGAGTCAGGAGACAGGAGACAGGAGACTACATTGTGTCATTCGAAATTCCTTATTTATTTTCTGTTGCATTTTCAGAAACATCTGTGCTATCTTTGAAACATTGTAGCGACAACGAGCCGTTACAAGCTAAAAACTGACAAACTGACAAACTGACAACTGACAACTGATTACTAAAAAAAACTATGGAAAACGAATTAGACAGACGATGGGAAAGATTTATGGGCGGGCCGGCGGGAAAGTCGGGCGACACGGCGCGGGTCACGATCAACCGTAAGGGGCTGATCTATATGAACACGAAGGCCTACAAGATGCTTGGCAGCCCACAGGCAGCGGCGCTTTTTTACAGCCGCGAGGATGATGCGATCGCCATTGCTCCGGCAAATCCGCGTTCGACGGAAAATTTTCAGCTCGTGCCCAAACAAAACGGCTGGGGCATCCACGCTGCGACCTTCTGCCGCCATTACAAGATCCGCGTCCCCGACACCGAACGCTTCATCCGCATCGGCCAAATGGACGACACTATTATTCTCCCATTACGCGAAACCGTAACCGTCGGCGGCATTATTAAAAGCAAGCACCGCAAAGTTACGCCTGGTTCATAAGCCGTTGTATAATTCACGGGTCGCAGCGGCGGCGTAGCCGCAAGAGTTAGGTAGGCGTGACGGTGAGGCATAGCCTCACCGCACATCGAGCGGCAGAGCCGCCGGAGTACACGGCCGCAGTCGCTAGATAGACCGGTCGTAGAATAAAATTTCTTTGGGCTTTGCCCATCGCTGTGCGGAGTGGCTCAGCCACGCCGGACGAATCCCCTAAGATTTTGCGGCTACGCCGCCGCTTACGTTGATGATCCAGATATCGCGAGATAAACCTTGCTACTACCTGACCTCGGTCGCCCATGACCGCCTACCCGTTTTTCGTAAAGACTTAATTAAACAGATCGTTTGCGATGCTCTCAACGAAGCGAGAAAGTCTGGCGAAATACTGATTTTCGCTTATGTGATAATGCCCGACCACACGCATTTGATAACAGACGGACACCGGGAAATATCGGATGTTCTGAGATTTACTAATGGCATTGCCGCAAAACGAGTTCTCGATTATTTGAAAGAGAATGGGTTTGAAAGCTCGCTTAGAAAACTGCGGCAGGAAGAAAAACGGAAAGGTTATAAACATTCTGTTTGGCAGCATCATCCGAATGCTTTTAGCATCCACGGCGAAGACACGTTTATGCAGAAGGTTCATTACATTCACCAAAATCCAGTCAGGGCCGGGCTTGTAGAACGGGCGGAAGATTACCGGTTTTCGAGCGCCCGTTTGTGGAAAGGAGATCCGTTGGATGATGAGCCGTTTATTACGGACCATAAATTAATAACGTGGCGGGCGGCGGCGTAGCCGCAAAAGTTAGATAGGCGTTGCGGTGAGGCAGAGCCACCGCACATCGAGCGGCAGAGCCGCGAAGAGTTTAGAGATAGGGCTTTTCGGTAAGGCAGAGCCTCACCGTACATCGGACGGCGGAGCCGCGAAGAGTCTAGAGATAGGGCTTTTCGGTAAGGCAGAGCCTCACCGCACATCGGGCGGCAGAGCCGCGAAGAGTCTAGAGATAGGCTTTTCGGTAAGGCATAGCCTCACCGCACATCGGGCGGCGGAGACGCAAAGAGAGCCGTAAGAGATTAGATAATGCATGAGTTTTGGAAGATAGTTGAGGAGAGGCCGCGGGGGCTGGGGAAGGGGGCGAGGGTTTATGTGAGTTTGAACCGGCGGGGCGAGATAGCGATGAATGCGGAGGCG
>Ga0193752_1002071_pt1 | contig 15550 bp, 16 predicted proteins | sample H1c1metaG_FD_144924 | JGI IMG/M metagenome (GOLD analysis project Ga0193752, IMG submission 144924) | Soil microbial communities from a riparian zone of the East river system, Colorado, United States - H1c1 | ecosystem: Environmental > Terrestrial > Soil > Riparian zone | place: USA: East River... | reverse complement strand
ATGGTCATTTTATATTTTGTACAAAACAGTACCGCACTGCTCATATTCATGATCTGTTTTATGGCAGTCAGTAATACGTTCATGCGTACCAATTATTTTTTGAGTGTGCTCTTCATGACGCCCGAACTCATCATCTTCTTTCATTTCCTCTACCCCGGTAATGTTGGTGAAGTGATGCAGGACAGGATCATAGATACTGGCATCGGTTCTGTCATTGCCTTTTTTGCCAGCCTGTTCTTAGTGCCTGCCTGGGAGCGGCACAATATACGATCGTATATGACGGAGATGCTGCAGGCCAATGAAAGATATTACCTGGCCATTGCATCGCAGTTCGTTCCCGGTGCAGTGCTGGATATAACAGCCATAAAAATGGCACGCCGCAATGTGCTGATCGTGCTTGCTAATTTATCCGATGCTTTTACCCGCATGCTTTCGGAACCCAAAAGGCACCGCCAGGGCATCAGGAATGTACACAAATTTGTAAGCATCAACCATACCCTGATATCTCACCTGGCAACACTCTCCTGGTACCTGCAAACGAATAAGGTATCCTTCCGGTCGGCACATCTTGAGCCCTGGATAGAAGCCACCATGCGGTATTTTAAAACTGCTGAAAGCATACTGGCAGAGCCACAGGAAAACGCAACGCTACCACCCTCGCCAGACCTCAGCGCCCTGCAGGAAATGATAAACAACCTGCTTGAAAAAAGAAAGACAGAGCTCATGAACGGGCAACTGGAAACCGCCACCAAAAAAGAACTGGTAGAAACTAAATCTGTAACAGACCAGTTCAATTATATTTTAAGTGATGCTTCGGTGATATATAAGTTGTGTGTAGAGCATGATGCGGATATGGGTAGTTAAATATTACATTACCTTGTAGATGCTTTTAATCAAACGGAACTACAAATTACAATTTTAGCTAACTTTATATAATGAATCAAAGAAAGGCAAGAGACAGATCTTTATTTAACAAAATAACTATTAAAAAATTTGCTTTACCGATTACTTTATTTGCAATTACAATTGGGGTCAAATTATTTTTTGTCTATAACAATACTAATTCAAATTTAGTTAACATTAAAGAGACAGGCACGTCATCTACAGTAAATATAAATCAAAATAATACTCAAAATAGCAATTTATCAGAATGGATATTTTATACCTTGATGCTGCTATCAATTATATCACTCGTAATAAGTTATTACAAATTCATGCATTCGAGAAATGAAAATAATAACATTTAAATTAACTATCTTTTTTTTGATTGTTTGTAATGACGGGCTTTCTCAAAATTCTAATCAAGTACAAATCAATAAAACTGGCGATAATTCTAAAGTAATAATTGTCCAGAATGGAGATTATAAAGCTTACAATATTAGTAATCCTAAAGAATTTAATGCTTTGATAAATGAAATAAGCAAACTATCAAAGAATTTCAAGACTCTATTTGATTCTATAATAATAAATCAAAATAAACAATACAAGGAAGTAGTAAAGAGACAGAAACGTATTGAAAATACTCAAGTAAAAACTAACGAAAAACTTAATGACCTGCCAAAAAAAATACTTGATATCCTGTTTACAGATTCATCGCTAAGTATACTAAAACTAGAGAGTAATATAAAGGAGCTAGAAAATAATAAACGAAAGTTAGAAGGAGAATTGCTTGTTTATAGAAATGAAAATCCATCATTCAAATTTATACTTGACTCCGCTAATTTTAAATTAAAATATTATGATTTTGAAGGTTACCATAAAGTAATGGAATCATATATTCAAACATCAATTTCAAATGCAGCAAATGGATGTTTCTGGAGAGCAAAAACGTATCAAACATATTATTATTATGCAGACGCATTAACTCAAATGGAAAGGGCTTCATTATTTGATACTGCTAATATTCAGTACTTTTTAGAATGTGCAAGCTTAGCAGCAAAAATTAGGGATAGCAGCAAACAATTTTATTATTATAATAAAGTTTTGGCAAACTCCAGTATTGATCCATTTCAAAAGGTTGAGGTACTTCAAGCTCTTGGAAGATTATATATATATTCTGACTTAAATAAATCACATGGTTATTTAAAAGAAGCAGAGAACACATTGCTATTTAACATCTCGAAAGATACAACCAGAACAATTGTTTGTCTAATCCTGTTAAAAAACAGCCTTGGCGAACTAAGTTTACGAATGGGAAAAACGAGTAAAGCAATTGAAGAATTTAAGTTTTCCATAGGTATATCTAACATAATTGTAAGCTATAAAGATAACATATTGACTGCCATAACTTATAGAGACATCGGTTTAGCATATAATTCTATAAATCAATTTGACAGTTGCATTTTCTACCTTGAAAAAGCCCTAGAAATATTTAACAAACATGGGTTAGCAAATAATTATGACGCTATCTCTCGTATTGAAAATCAAATAGGACTTGTCCATTTATCCAGAGGCTCCATAGTAATTGCATTAGATTATTTAACTAAAGCAGCTCAAAATTTTGAAACCTATATCAACAATAATCACCCCGATGCTGGAATAATACAAGCCAATCTGGGATTTGCTTATTTAAATGCTAATAATAAACAAGACGCTAAAACAGCTTTAAAAAAAGCAAAAGAAATTCTCACTAAATATTATTCAATTGAAAAACTAACTTTAGAAAAAGTGAAAGAAAAGCTAATTGAACTTGAAAAATAGACCCAAAGAGCAAAAATTCACCAAAACACCTATGGGCGGAGTTTGTCGAAGCCGGTATAATTTTAAACAACCCGCCTTCGACAAGCTCAGGCTGACAACATTCTGGTGCTACAGTTGGCTTCGTATTAAATGAAAAGTCCCTTTTTATATCAATAACATACATTTACGTATCAGTGGCAATTTTATTACACATCCAAAACGGCATGCGTGAGATCAAAAAAATATTCCGAGAAACGACAATTTATAAGAACCGAAAAGCGGCTTGAAAAGAAACATTACCGGGTACTAATTGGCTTAATGATCTTTGGAGCAGGTTACTACTATTTAATTGAACCCCAAACAATCGGACACGACACCAGGTACAACATGTACATTTTTTGGCTGCCAACAATTATTGGAGTGCTGGCACTTGCCATTTACCGCAGGCGCTTTTTAACCAACCAGTTTTCCATAAATAAAGGAGCAGTTTTATGGACGGCTATGATCCTGCTTTACCTTGTGGAAGGATTTATGGTCTCATACCTGAGTTTTGGACAGGTTTCTAAAATTAGCTGGGACATCTTGAACGAAAGGGTCTGCCGGGAAAATAAAACTGAGACTTTTACATTTGATGTAACTGAGTTTAATAGATGGCGGTCACCTTCCGTTAACTTTAGGTTTAATGGCAAACTTGAGCGTATCTACCTACCCTATTCTGCCATAAAAGAATACAAAGATGAAGATCCAAAAGATTATGAACTCACGCTTGAAGTGAATAAGGGCATCTGGAATTTTTATAAATTAAAAAGCTGGGAACTTACCAGGAAATAAAGAATATAAGGCAGAGATGAACCTTAAATATAGATAAGAGCCGAATCAGTTAAAAAATATTTTTTGCCCTTTTTAGCATAAATAAAGATGCTGTACGTCTTCTAAAATAAACGTTCCTGAAAATGAAGGCAATTGTTTACGACAAATATGGAGGTCCTGAAGTTTTACAGCTTAAAGAAATAGAAAAACCTTCTCCAAAGGACAATGAAGTATTGATCAAAGTTCATGCGGTATCAATTAATGATTGGGATTTTGGCCTGCTCCAGGGTGATTTTGTAAATCGTCTCCTGAATGGTATTCTTAAACCTAAGAGAAAAATACTGGGCTCCGATATTGCGGGACGGATTGAATCAGTGGGTGAAAATGTAACCAGATTTAAACCAGGTGATGAAGTGTATGGTGACCTGAGCAACTACTGGGGAGGTTTTGCTGAGTATGCCTGTGCGCATGAAAGATCATTAGCACTAAAACCTGTGGCTATGAGCTTTGAAGAAGCAGCATCAATACCCCAGGCGGCTATGTTGGCCGTACAGGGCCTTATTGATAAGGGAAAAATTCAGGCAGGACAAAAGTTATTGATCAATGGTGCAGGCGGAGGTGTTGGTACTTTTGGTGTGCAGATCGCCAAATTATACGGAGTTGAAACAACCGGTGTTGACAGTACAGGTAAGCAGGATATGCTTCGATCAATGGGCTTTGATCATGTAATTGATTATACAAAACAGGATTTTACCAAAAATGGCCAATGTTATGACCTGGTCCTTGATGTTAAGACGAATCGATCGATATTCGATTATGCCCGTGCATTACGCCCCCATGGAACTTATGTAACAGTTGGAGGATCTATGAGCCGGCTTCTCCAGGCTTTGTTCCTGGCACCATGGATCTCAATGGTTCGTAAAAAGCACATTCGTATTGTTGCGTTGAAAACGAACAAGGACCTGTTATATATCAACGAACTTTTCGAAGCCGGCAAACTCAAACCCGTGATAGAAGGGCCATACCAAGTGGATGAATTTGTTGAAGCATTCAGGCTTTTTGATAAAGCTGAACATAAGGGGAAAGTAGTGATAACCTTTCCTTAGAAATTTTATCTCCTGGTTGGAGATAACGGCATTACCGCAAATGCCTTGCTATGAAATTTTATTTATTAGGAAGACTAATATGTCGTTTACAGAAATTGTATCCGCCTTAATAACCACTGCGGTTTTATTTGGTGCAGATCATTACATAACTAAATTCAGAAAAAGTAAACGAAGAAAATAAACAGGTTTTATTACAATTGTTAAGCCAGCCTGTAGAACAATTGGGCAATCCTTATTTTTTTCTAAATTTGTTCTTAATAAAGAAAAGAAATATTAACATGAACCCTCATTTCGAATTAAGTGACGATCACTTTGAAGAAGAATTTAAAAACTGCAAATTGGACCCTGCATTATTTAACCATGAAGCACATCTAAGGCTTGCCTGGATACATGTTACAAAATATGGCGAAGCCAAAGCAATTGAAAATATTACGGGCCAGTTATACGCCTATGTTGTATCATTGGGGGCAATAGATAAATACAACAAAACACTTACTATAGCTGCCATCAAGGCTGTAAACCATTTTATCGGCAGATCTGGTGCTGATAATTTTGCTGAATTCATTCAGCAATTCCCGAGGCTTAAGTTCAATTTTAAAGAGCTAATGGGATTCCATTATGGGATCAATATCTTTAATTCTGAAATTGCAAAACAACATTACCTGGAACCTGATCTGCTTCCATTCACTTAACAACATCAACAACACATAGAACAAATAAATGAATCTGCCCCAACAAATAGCCAAACATTTCAGGGATGTTCATTTTGGAGGTAACTGGACATCAGTAAACCTGAAGGAAACACTTGCTGATGTAAGCTGGCAGCAGGCTGTCACAAAAGTTCATGATCTTAATACCATTGCAGCACTTGTATACCATATCAATTATTATACAAGTGCGGTACTGAAAGTATTACAGGGAGAAACACTTAACGCAAGCGATAAATTTAGTTTTGATCTTCCACCCATACATACTCAAACCGATTGGGAAAACCTCCTGGATAAAACCTGGGCAGATGCGGAGAACTTTGCAATGCTTATTGAACAGTTGCCGGAGAACAGGTTTAGCGAAATATTCACTGACGAAAAATATGGGAATTATTACCGGAATATTGCCGGTATTATTGAGCATATGCATTATCACCTGGGACAAATAGTGATCATAAAAAAATTACTTATTCACTATAAGTACAATTAACCCGCTGCTTATTAGCTGTTTACAAATATTTTACAGGTTATTAACTTAGTTATTTGTTTCAATTGCCGGTAAAATCTTAAGTTTGCTTCAAACCCACCCCTAATGGAATTAAAGTATGTAAAAAACATACAGTTTACAAAACTGATAAAATGCGATGGTCAACTGAAGGAATTCAATTTCAGGAAGCCCAATGGCAGGCAGGAAGGCCTCTTTACTGTAGATGTAATAGATGCAAAAGGAAACCGTATCATTTTCAATATGGAAATGAAGGACGGCATATGGCAAATTATAACCGAAAACTTACCTGCCTGGATAACAGAAAGCAAAACTGCTTTTCATGAAATGATAGAAGAAGAATTTAAAGCAGATTAAAATAGCAACATATTTAAAAGTAAAAAGCTTTTGTTCCTTGCAGAACAAAAGCTTTTTTAATGATATGCTTTCTTATTATTGAAATTCAGCTGCAACAGTGATCTTTGGTTCTTTAGCCACTTTACCTGCAGCAATAGCGCCACCGCTTACTTTGAAATCTTCAAGTTTAATGCTGAAATCAGAATTAACCTTTACTGATTTGCCTGATACAGTGATCGTTCCTTTTGCATCCAATGCTTTTGTAACACCATGTATGGTCAGGTCACCGGTTACCTCCACTGCATAAGTACCATCTTTATTGAATTTTACTTCTTTAAGATTGTTGATGTTGCCTTTAAAAGTTGCAGTTGCAAACTGGTCACTATCCATCCAGCCTTTGCTGTTGAAATGCTCCTGTATCTTAGGGTTTGAGAATGTAAAGCTCTTTATGACGGCTTCAAAAGCGATGGTACCGCTTTTTGTATCAAGCGATGCAATAACGGTCTTGTTTTCTGCTTTGGGTAAAGCGTCAAGAGAAGTCGTTGCATCAAAACTTACAACAGCCGATGTGGTTGTTTTCTTTTGGGCAAACAGCAAACCTGCAGCCAGTACCATAGTTAAAGAGAGAATTGTTTTTTTCATTTGATTGATTTTTATTTAAGATTTAAAATTATTATTGATTTACCGCACAGCGTTTAAATGTGATGTATTCAGCTTCCAGTATACTGCTGAAAGCTCCATTACTACAGCTTCCTTTAATAGATACCTGGTCTCCTTCCTTCATAGCCTTTGCTTCGTTGAGATGCTGTTGCTGAAAAGCAAAAATGATATAGGCCCCGTTTGTAGTATCGATCATTTTAATATTGGCGGTAGTGTCTGCCATTTCAATAGCCGATACGGTTCCGTTAACCACAATGATCTTTTCTGAATACTTTTTATTGGCAGCAGCCATATCCTGCTTGAATTCTTTAATGAATTCCATGGCATTTACTGTATGGTCAGCTTTTACCGTTGCAGTATCTTCATACTTAAGATTGAACAGCCACCAGATAACTGCCGCTCCTGCCAGTAAAAGCACCAGTAAAGCGATCAGCCATTTTTTATACCTTCCTTTCATCTTGTGAAATTAGAATGAAATACAAATATATAGTGTTTAAACATTGAACGAACAATTACAGGCTTTTGTTTGTTACAAACGGTGTTAATTTTTTGTTGCCGGAGATCTAACTACAGGCGATTTTACTTTTTGGCCATTCTTATTTGGCAGGTATTTTGTTAAAGCGGTAACAGTAAGCATATTAAATGTTTGGTTATGATATCTGGCGCTTAATTTCGCAATAAACAGGGCAATATTTGAAAATTTACAATTATACAGGCATTCAATATTTTATTAAACCGGTTATTTTAACCATATTAATTGTTTTATTCACGAATACCGGTAAAGCATTTACTCCGTTTGATCCGGGTTTACCGGGAAAAGTAACTTCTACACAACAACAGGCCATTGATTATGTTGCAAAGATCAACGAATTAAAATCAAGTGCCCACTGGCCCAATATAAAGCCTGACCTGTTCTTTAAAAACCTGAAGAATAATATTCATAATCCTATAAGCATTTACCCGGGCAAGGGTACTAATTTTTGTGGTTATGGTGCATTGACCTATTTATTCTTGCAGGATGACCCTTTGGGCTATGCTAGCCTGCTGATAGAGCTTTTCATAGAAGGCAAAGCTACATTCAGAAATGTAGTGTTTGATCCCTCCCCTGCCATAAAACAGGCAGCCGGGGATCTTAAATATAAAGGTGTGCTGGATATCAACCCGGCAGAACAGATGTGGTTCTTAACCCTGGCTGATCATTACAAAGGCTACCTCAATTTCTTTAACCGTGATTACAACGAAGGCGACGAAAACACTTTTTGGGCTTCGGTGAATTATGCCAAATTCAACCGCATGACAAAGCAGTTGCTTCATTATAAATATGATGCAATGGGAGCCGACCTGATGCGGCCCAGACTTAAAAGCCTGTATAATTATATCAGTGAGAAGATGAAAAACGGTACTGTTGTTTTGTTTGTTAATAACCGCATTTTACATAAAAAGGATCATATCCAGGTAAAACTGGGCGTTCCCACTCACTTTATTGTTGCAGAAAAAATAAGCATCGAAAATGATATGATCACTTTTATATACTGGGATTATGGCCGCAGAACCCAAATGCAGGTATCAACTGCTTTTTTTAAAAGAATTGTTTTTGGTATTACCTGGTTCACCAAAAAAGAAACCAATGCTGAATAAAAAAAGTTACATACTGATCGTATCATTAAGTGCAGGTTTACTTTTTTCCTGCTCACCAAAAAATATTTCAACAAGATATTATTACGAGAATGAAAAAGTGCTCGACAGTATAGAAGAATCATACAAGGCGCTTTATCCGCTCGGGCATTTTAATGTGGGTTTTACCTCCCGTGATTTTAAAACCGTTTCGCTGGAAATCATTACAGATACACTTAGCTATATCTATGAATTTAATATAGATGAGCCCCGTTTAATTGATACGCTTGCTGCCTACAACCTGAATGCAGCAAAGATCAATGCCTTAGTCAAACAAATGCATGATATCCGTTGCACCTGGATAAATTATTCTGATTATTATGTAGATGAAAAGAAACAGACACTGATATTGATGTCGATAAAACCCACCGCGTTGAAAGCGCCCTTCTCTTACGCCAAATATTATGTGCTCACTTATTTCCCGCAACCCCAATATTTTGACCGTGAAGGAAGGTTGCTGGATAAAAGAAGGTTACGCCGGTTACGTAAAATAAATGGTGAAGTTTTCAGGAGGATAAACAACAAGGTTTGTTATGCTGTTGCAGGGCACTTCCGGTAAGATCTATTTCAGTTTCATAAAAAGCATTTTTACTGCAAAGGCCAGAATAAATAAGCTCATGATGATCCTCACCCACTTTTGATAATGCTCATTCTTAAAAAAAGTATCGGTAGCAAAACCGGCAAAATAAATAATGGTGCAGTTTGTTATAAAGCTGAAGAACATTTGTATTAAGCCCAGCTTGATATTTTGAAACAATAATTCCCCCCGTTCAGGATGAAGGAATTGCGGTAATACAGAAAAATACAAAAACAATGATCCGGGGTTAAGGATATTACCAATAAATCCTTTTAGGTAAAAAACACGCAACCCCGGATTGTTAACCGGTGCATCACCCGCTTTCCATTTTACGGTTTTAAGATTGGTTATTGCCAGGTAGATCAGATAAGCAATGCCGCAATAACGCAATACATCCAATGCATGCGGCATGCTTACGAGTATAGCAGTTAACCCAAGCGCAATAGCCGTGATATGCACTACAAATGAACTCATGATACCGGCGGCTGTTGCCCAGCCGGCCTTACGCCCATATTCAAATGTGTAGGTAAGATAAAGCATCATGTTAGGGCCGGGCGTGAGTGCAAAGCCCACCACAAAACCAATATAAACGATCAGTTCGTTAAAAGACATGCAGCTTATTTGTATTCCCCGCGGGGTCCTGTGGAAAAATAAATTTCGGTAGCACCATAGCCAAATTGCGGGCTGTACTGGTTCACAAATGACTTTACTTCTTTCTTCAGTCTAAGTATCTCATGTATCTCATCACGCAGTTTACCAATGCCCACACCGTGAATGATAGTTAATGAAGGTTGGTAATGTGCAACAGCCAGTTCATAATATTTTTCAAAAGCTTTTAGCTGGATAGACAATATCTCAAAATTGCTGAGATGCTTCCAGCTATCAGTTAATTTTTCAATGTGCAGGTCAACTACCGTTCTTGCTGGTTCCAGATTTTGTTTGATCTTATTAGCCTCATATACCCGGAAGCCGGCATTACCGAGCCTACCCAGGTCAACCTTCTCCTCCACTAATTTATCAGGATAATCTTCAAAAAGCACATAAGAAAAAGAAGGTTCATTCTTTAACTGGATCTCTTCGATCTTCTTAAACAACTGTTTTGCTTTTAGTTTTAATGATGTTTCGTAGTAAGGCGCTTTCTTTTTATCAGCATCTTTCACCGCAAACTCAAATTCAAAACGTGGGCTATCACTCAGGTCTTCAAATCGTACATCATGCAGGTAAAAATCACTCAAGGGTTCAATGGTATTCTTAAGCTGAAAATCACTTTCACCGCCGATCATTAAGTTGTAGGTAAAACTGTAAGCCGTTTCATTTTGATTGAGCAGGTAAAGTTTGAACTTCTCTACAATATCGTCATCGAAAATATCCTTATCAAAAACCGGTATGAATGAAAGCTTAACTCCGTTACCCTCTTTTACTTTGGGCATCGCTTTTTCTTTCTGTACCTGGTCAATAAAGGTCTTCTTTTTTTCGGCCTTGAATTTTTGGGTAAACATCTTAAAATACGGAAAGTCGATCTGGTCGGTATAAATGGGGAATTTTACGCCCTTCACTTCTACCAAAACCATTTTCTCATTCATGATCTCCAGTACGGTACCTTCTTCGTCGGTAAGCAGAACCAATATTTTATCGCCGGGTTGATATTTCATGTTAAATAAAAAAAGTCGCACAAAGGTACAACAGTACAAGTGTGATTCTTTAAAGGCTTTTATCAAAAGCCTTTAAAGAACAAAATCCTATTTGCCAATGAAGTTGATAAAGATCAAATGCCGGGCTTAAAAAAAAGAGACAGCTTAACTTTTTTCTGCCAGTTTACTTTTTTTATAACCGTATAAAAAGTAAATGATTATGCCTATAGCCAACCAGGCAATGAACCATACCCAATTGCTTTTGCTCATACCGGTAAGCAGGTACATACAGGTTATTACGCCCATTAAAGGTATAAGTGAATATTTTTTAATGAATGCGAAGATCGCCAGCAGCACGGCACTTATCCAGAATACGATCAGCGAAATATTGGTGATGGCCATATCCATAAAAGTTTTTTTACCGGCCGCATAATCAGGATCGGCACTGTAATCAAAATTCAACATATCAGAAAAATAGGTTTTAGAAAGCGACCAGGCCATGATAATAGATCCGGCTACGATCAATGGGAAAATGAACTGCCCGTTGATATACGGCAGATGAAACCTGCCGCCTACTTTTTCTTTTCGTGGAATAAGCAATACACCACCGCAAACCAGCACAAAGGCAAACAGGGTTGCTATACTGGTAAAATCAAGTACAAAGGTTTTATCGGTAAATAAAATGGGCACCCCTACTACCAAACCGGTAATGATGGTAGCGAAAGAAGGCGTTTTAAATCTTGAATGTATCTTTTGAAAAACCGGTGGCAGCAAACCATCCCGGCTCATGCTCATCCAGATACGTGGCTGGCCCATTTGGAACACAAGTAATACACTCGTCATGGCCACCACAGCTACTACCGCAACCAGGAACTGCATCCAGCCAACATTAAGATTTTGTGGCTCAAAAATAAATGCAAGCGGATCGCCAACACCATCAAAAGCCCTGTAATTAACGGCACCGGTTAAAACGAGGGTAAGTAAAATATAAATAATGGTGCAGATCACCAGAGACATGATCATTCCCCTCGGCAAATCACGCTGCGGATTTTTGCTTTCTTCAGCCAATACACTCACTGCATCAAAACCAATATAGGCAAAGAATACACTGGCTACAGCCAGCATCACTCCACTAAAGCCATTGGGCATAAATGATTTTACACCTTCATCATTGGGTGGTGTCCAGTTAGCAGTAAGTCCGTTTGAAAAAACGAGGTAACCACCAACAATAATGATAAGCGCCACCACTGCTATTTTCAAGATCACCATCACATTACTGAAATTGCGGCTCTCTTTTATACCACGGTAAACCAGGTAAGTGATCAGGAAATTGATGATGAGGGCCGGCAGATCTAAAATAATTCTTAAACCGCCTATAACAGGAGAATTGTTCCATGCTTCCAAAACATCCGGGTTGGTACTTCCGCCTTCAATGGCATGTTTAGCTTCCATATAACTGGTACATAAATATTCGGGGATATGAATATTCATTTTGCCCAGCAATGATGTAAAATAATCGCTCCAGCTGTATGCCACATAAATATTACCGATGGAGTATTCCATGATCAAAGCCCAACCAATTACCCAGGCAAACAGTTCCCCAAAGCTGGCATAGGCATAAGTATAAGCACTTCCTGCAACCGGTATGCGGCTTGCAAATTCAGAATAACAAAGTGCTGTAAATGCACAGGCAATACCGGTAATAACAAATAATGTAACCACACCGGGCCCGCCATGAAATACAGCATAACCCAGGCTGCTGAAACTGCCGGCGCCTAAAATAGCTGCAATACCAAAAAAGGTAAGGTCACGAACGGTAAGTACCCGTTTTAATCCACCGCCTCCATGCGGATCATCGCTGCCTTCTGCTAAAATATTTTCGATCTTTTTTGTGCGGAACAAGGAATTTGCCATGTTGGTTTTGGTTTTGGTAGAAGGAAATTAAGAAAATATTTTTACTTATGGGAATTACGATTGGCCTTTAGAGATTTGAGTTGTCAGTCTGAGCTTGTCGAAGACGGTTTTGTAACGATATTATTTGTTATTGTTTTCTCCTCTTCTTCCAAATTGTCAAGTTCCGGACTAGCCATAACCCTTGAAACGAAATGGATGGTTCCTTGTTTCTTCCAAACCCTTGTAGCAAAAATTGTCCCTACTATTAATCCAAGAAGAGCGACTCCAATTGCGATAACAAGTCTTAATATTGTCGGGTCGGGAAAATAGATGAAAGCGGCAATAATGACTCCTGCCAAAAGTGGAGATGCAACAATTTGTAACCATCCTGCTACTTCTGCAGCGTAGTCAAAAAAAGACATCCCATTTTTTTCTTTTTCGCTTTTTTTAACTTTGGATGACATACCAGCTTATTTATAGATTTTTAGCTTTCTCTCATCATCAAATAATCAGCAAGTTCCTGCAGTGGTTTTTTACGTACAGAGAGTACAGCAGTATCTTCCAGGTGCTTTAAAGCAGTTTGCAGGTATTTGTTTTTTAATTCTTTGGCCCAATCATCCACTTTGCAATCACGGAATATCTGCATTACTTTTTCAACTTTATCGGCTGGCTCTGTCTTTATCAGCTCTTTCAATTCGCTTAACTGTGCAGGTTTTGCAGTTTCAAAAGCGTGGATCATTAAAAAGGTTTTTTTATTGGCCACGATATCGCCTCCTACCTGTTTACCAAATTTTTCCGGATCACCAAATGCATCTAAGTAATCATCCTGCACCTGGAAAGCGATGCCCAGGTTTTTGCCAAACTCGTACAAATGATTTTGATTTCCTTCGCCTGCTCCACCCAAAATAGCACCCAGCTTGAGGCTGGCAGCTACCAACACTGAAGTCTTTAAAGTGATCATGTGTACATATTCATCCATACTCACGGTTTCTCTTTTCTCAAAATCCATATCCATTTGCTGGCCTTCGCAAACGGCGCTGGCTGTGTTGTTGAAGAGGTATAATACTTTTTGAAGTTGGGCTAACTTTATTTTGTTGAGATATTCGTATGCTTTTACAAACATCACATCGCCTGCAAGCAGGGCTGTTGATTCGCCATATTTCATATGCACCGTTTCCATACCACGCCGCATGGGCGCTTTATCCATGATATCATCATGTATCAGGCTGAAGTTGTGGAAAAGCTCTATGGCTGCAGCAGCATTGTAGGCATCGGGGTCTATCTCATTGAATAGCTGGTTACCCATCAACACACATACCGGCCTTATTCTTTTGCCGCCGAGGTTCAAAATGTATTGTGCAGGGTCGTACAAAGTTTCCGGCTGGTTAGGAAAATGCCGGCTGTTGAATTTTTCTTCGAAGAGTTTGGAAAGTTCTATAAATGAATGCATATACTTAACCCTAAAAACAAAAACGCGGCTATTCAGCGAATTTGCAGTTTAATAATTTTATTTTTTCTTTTTACCAGGCTTATATTTTGCCCTGTCTGATATAGGAGCTTTGCTTTTAACAGCAGCACCTTTCTTCCCTGGCATACCACTACCTTTCCCCTGCTTTTCTGTTACCCATTCATAATCCAGCTGACGCTTACTTAAATTAGCAGCCACCACTTTTATCCTCACTGCATCTCCCATCCTGAACTTTTGGCCGGTACGCATACCAACCAGTGCATAATCTGCTTCATCAAGCCTGAAATCATCATATTCACTTAAGTCTCTAACAGTAACCATGCCTTCGCATTTGTGCAAAACAGTTTCAACAAAGAAACCAAAGGACGCCACGCCGCTGATGATACCATCAAACTCTTGTCCCAGGTAATTCTTCATAAACTCAACCTGCTTGTATTTGTTACCGGCCCTTTCGGCTTCCATGGCTTTACGTTCCCTGTCGCTGCAATGTTTACAGCGTTCGTCCATTTTTTTATCAAGCTTCAGGTCTTTATCCAAACATTGCTGTAAGATACGATGCACCATCACATCCGGATATCGACGGATGGGCGATGTAAAGTGACAATAGAATTCAAAACCCAGACCATAATGGCCAATATTGGATGAAGTATAGATAGCCTTTGCCATTGTTCTTATCCCAAGTTGCTCCAGCACATGCTGCTCTGGCTTGCCCTGCACATCTTTCAGCAGTTTATTAAAAGAAGCAGCAACAGCACGTTCATCATGCAGGTCGAAAGTGTAACCAAATTTTTTGGCGAATGCCGCAAATGGCTTCAGTTTCTCATCATCAGGCGTATCATGTATGCGGTAAGGAAAAGGAATGGGTTCTTTGTTCACTTTTATTCTGGAAACATAGGATGCTACGGCCCTGTTGGCCAGCAACATAAATTCTTCGATCAGTTTATGTGCATCTTTACTTTCTTTTACAATAATACCAATGGGTTTACCTTTTTCATCCAGTTCAAACCTTACTTCCTGCGATGAAAAATTGATGGCTCCTTCTTTAAAACGTTCTGCCCTGAATTTTTTAGCCAGTTCATTCAGCAATACAATGGGCTTAGCGTGTAGCCCATCCTTTTTTTCAATAATATCCTGCACTTCTTCATAAGTAAACCGGTGGTTACTGTGAATGATCGTGCGGCCCAGCCAGGTATGTTTTATCTCGGCACGGTTGGTGATCTGAAAAACTGCAGAGAAAGTATATTTATCTTCGTGAGGCCTTAAAGAACACAATTCATTGGAGATCTTTTCAGGCAGCATGGGATTTACCCTGTCAGGCAAATACACACTGGTGGCACGTTCGTAAGCTATCTTATCCAACAGTGTGCCTGGCTTTACAAAATGGCTTACATCTGCAATGTGTACCCCGATCTCGTAATTGCCATTATCGAGGTTGCGGATGGAAATAGCATCGTCAAAATCCTTTGCATCAACAGGGTCTATGGTAAAGGTTAAAATATCGCGG
>Ga0193752_1002070_pt1 | contig 15552 bp, 15 predicted proteins | sample H1c1metaG_FD_144924 | JGI IMG/M metagenome (GOLD analysis project Ga0193752, IMG submission 144924) | Soil microbial communities from a riparian zone of the East river system, Colorado, United States - H1c1 | ecosystem: Environmental > Terrestrial > Soil > Riparian zone | place: USA: East River... | reverse complement strand
AATCGCGCGCTTCAATTCAACGATAGCAATTATGGAAACTCTGGATTGCGCCGTTATCGGCGCAGGCGTGGTCGGCCTCGCGATCGCACGAAAGCTCGCAAAAGACGGCCGTGAAGTGGTAATACTCGAAGCCGAAGATGCGTTCGGCACGCATACCAGCGCGCGCAACTCCGAAGTCATACACGCCGGCATTTACTACGCCTCCGGCTCGATGAAAGCGAAACTCTGCGTGCCCGGCCGCCAAGCGCTTTATCAATACTGCGCTGAGCACGGTGTCCATCACCAGCGTATCGGCAAAGTCATCGTGGCCTGCGATGACAGCGAAATAGCTGGCCTGAAAAAATACAAAGCGCAGGCCGAAGCCAACGGGGTCGACGATCTGCGCATGCTCGGCGCCGCCGAACTCGCGGAAATGGAACCTGCCGTGCGCTGCGTCGCGGGATTTCTATCGCCATCCACCGGCATTATCGACAGTCACGGCTTGATGCTGTCGTATCTGGGCGAAGCCGAAGATCGTGGCACGATGCTCGCGCTGTCGAGTCCGGTGTTGAGCGGCAAGGTCGAAAGTGATGGCATCGTGCTCAATGTCGGCGGCAAAGAGCCGATGACGGTGAAGTGCCGCTCGGTCGTCATCTCCGCAGGCCTTAAAGCGCCGGATGTGGCACGCAGCATCGAGGGTATGCTCGCATCAACCATACCGCCCACCTACTATGCCATCGGCCACTACTACACGCTCACCACGAAATCGCCGTTCAACCGGCTGATCTACCCGGTGGCGCGTCCCGACTGGCTGGGCGTTCATGTCACCATCGACCTCGGCGGCCGCGTTAAATTCGGCCCGGATTTTGAATGGATAGACCGCGTCGATTACCAGTTCGACCAGCGCCGTGAAGCCTCTTTCTACAAAGCAATCCGCCATTACTTTCCCGATTTGCAGGACGGCACCCTGCAACCCGGCTACACCGGCATACGTCCGCGCATCACCGGGCCGGGTGAGCCGGCGCAGGATTTCACCTTTCACGATCACCGCGTGCACGGTGTGCAGGGATTAATGGCGCTCTACGGGATTGAATCACCAGGACTGACTTCTTCGCTGGCAATCGCGGATTATGTAGCAGAGCGGGTTGCTTGATTTAGTGGCTTTTTAATGTGCCCTTCATGCTAATCTCAATCAATGATTTCCAACGCGGTTCTGAACGCCATCCAGTTATCGGTCGCACCCGTGTTCATGCTCACGGCGATAGCGGCCATGATCGGGACCGTAGCCACACGGTTGGCGCGCATTATCGATCGTGCGCGCGAACTGGAAGAGCGGCTGGCATCGGGCACGTTGATCAACCCGGATGCAGCCTACTGGGAACTTAACCGGCTAAAGCTGCGCGGCCGGATTTGCAACGGGTCGGTGGGTTTGCTGGGTATCTGTGGCATGCTGATCGCGGCGACCGTGATGGTGCTTTTTCTGGGCGAGACCGTTTTCCCGCGTTCGGAGCGGCTCGTGCCCTGGACGTTTCTGGGCGCACTGGGCATCTTCGTCATCGCTTTGGTGCTGTTCCTGCTGGAGACTTTCCTTGCCACGCATACGCTGCGGTTTGGCAAGCCTCCAGATCGCAAATAGCGTTAAAATAAAATACTCTTTAAAAACAAATACTTACACTATTTTCCCGGGTAGCGTTCGAGAAACGCCTGCAGCGCCTTCACCCACTCCGCGCGCGCAAACACAAACCCGTCGTTGTGCCCTCCGCCGAGTTCGAGAAACACCTTCGGTTCCTTTGCCACCGCATATAAACGCTTGCCATGCGCATAAGGAATGATGTCGTCATTGGGGCTGTGCGCAATCAGCACCGGCACGTTGATCTTTTCGAGGTTCGCGAGATTGTTGTAGTCAATGCGGCTTAGCCAGCGTACTGGCAACCACGGGTAGATTTCCGCGCCCAAATCGGGGATCGAGGTAAAGGTGGAGGCCAGTATCAGCGCACGCGGCGCTTCACGCGCGACAAGCCAAGTGGCGATGCCGCCCCCCAGCGATTCCCCAAAAATCACAATGTCCGAAGGCTTGAAGCCGCGCGCTTGGGTCAGCCACGACCAGCTCACCTTGGCGTCGCGATAGGTGCCCTGCTCCGACGGCTCGCCAGTACTTTCACCATAGCCGCGATAATCCACCAGCAAGAGGTTATAACCCATGCCATAAAACATGGTCGCGTAGTCGAGGCGATGCGCGATGTTGCCGGCGTTGCCGTGAAACAACAGTACCGTGCCGCGCGCGGGTGCTGACGTCGGCGCAGGGATCCACCACGCGGCGAGTTGTGCGCCGTCTTCCGTGGGCAGGGTCACGCGCTCGAACGCCAGGCTGCGCGCCTGCGGCGTGCCGCTGTAATTGCCCTTCATCGGAAAATAAACCAGTCTGGGCTGAAACCAGAATACCAACCCCAGTATCGCGGCGTACGCCATCGCAACGCCAGCGATCAGTTTCAGCCATACTGTCACCGGATCAGTTCCAGCGGTGATTCATCCAGCGCCGCGGCCTGTTCACGCAGCGCGAGAATGTGATCCTGCCAGTAGCGTTGCGTGTTGAAAAACGGAAAACTCTGCGGAAACGCCGGATCATCCCAGCGTCGCGCCAGCCAGCCCGCGTAATGCACCATACGCAGGGTGCGCAGCGGCTCTATCAACGCCAGTTCAGCCGGGTTGAAGTCGTAAAACTCGCGATAACCGGCGATGATCGCCGCCAGTTGCTGTTGCTGCGCATCACGTTCGCCGCCGAGCCACATCCAGATGTCCTGCACCGCCGGGCCCATGCGCGCGTCGTCGAGGTCAACAAAATGCGGTCCGGCGTCGGTCCAAAGGATATTGCCCGCATGGCAATCGCCGTGCAGCCGCAGCGTGCCAATACCACCGCCACCCTGACACTGCTGCCAGCGTTGCTTCACGCGCTCGATCACGTCCAGCGCCGTGCTTTCATAGGCCACGCGCAGATCGGGCGGCACGAAATCGTGATCCAGCACATAGCGCACCGGCGCCTCGCCGAACTCCTGCCAACCCAGCGTCGGACGATGCTCAAAATCCTCCAGTGCGCCGATGGCGTGTATGCGCGCAATAAACCGGCCCAGCCAGCGCAGGGTTTCTTCGTCCTCGAACTCCGGCGTGCGTCCACCCTGACGTGGATACAGCGCCAGCATGAAACCGGCGTGCTCGTGCAGCGTGTGACTGTTGAGCACCATGGGCGCCACCACCGGCAGTTCCGCCTGCGCGAGTTCCAGCGCGAACGCATGTTCTTCGAGTATCGCCGTCCGCTTCCAGCGCTGCGGCCGGTAGAACTTGGCGACCGCGCAGTCGCCCGCTTCAAACCACACCTGATACACGCGGTTCTCGTAGCTGTTCAGCGCGGATAGCCGGCCGTCGCAGCGCAGTCCTGTAGTCTCGACGGCATCGAGCAGGCATTCCGGCGTCAATGCCGCGTAGGGTGCCGTAACAACGTTATTTTTCTTGGGCATCAAGGCGGACTGGCGCTAAAATGCGCGCAAATAAAGACGTAAGGAAAGCAATGCTAACAGTCTACACACGCAGCGGCCAGACGCTGGAGAAGAAGCTCGTCAATCTGCGTGCCGAATTGTCGCAGGATGCGGTGTGGATCGACCTGAATGACCCCACCGAGCAAGAGCGAAACTGGGTCAAAGAGCAATATGGTCAGGAGCTGCAGTTTATCGAAGAGCTCGGTGAAATTGAAGCCAGTTCGCGCTATTACCGCGATGAAACCGGCTTGCACATTAATCTGTACTTTCTCGCGCTGGAAAACGGCCTCGCGCGTAACGTCAACGTCGCCTTCACTATCAACAACAATCGGCTATTTACACTGCGTACCGACGAGCTGCCGGAAATCCGCACGTTTTCTGCACACTGCTCCAAAGATGCCACGGGATTCCCCGCCCCTGCGGACCTGCTGCTGGGACTGGTGGCCACGCGCGTCGGTATGATGGCCGACGTTTTCGAAAAGCTGCAGATGGAACTGGATGCCGTCAGCGGCGGCATTTTCAGAACCGCATCGCGCAATATGACCCATGCATTGCAGGCGCTGGCGCGCATCGAAGACATCAACGGCAAGGCGCGCCTGGGTTTCATGGAAAACAAGCGCGCGTACTCGAACCTCTCGCGCAACACCGATATTTCAGTCGACGCGGAAACCCTGAGCGAAGTGCTGCGCGACGTGGATTCGCTGATGAACTTTTCGGATTTTCTTGCGGACCGCACTAAATTTTTGATGGATACTGCGATGGGCATGATCAATATCGCGCACAACCGGCGGCTCAATGTGTTCACGGTGTTGTCGGTGGTATTGATGCCACCCACGCTGATCGCCAGCATTTACGGCATGAATTTCGAACACATGCCGGAACTGAAATGGCTGTGGGGCTATCCGATGGCCATCGTCTTGATGATCCTGGTCGCAGTAGGCCCCATCCTGTTCCTGCGCCACCGCGGCTGGCTGTAAATCGCGCGTGGCCGCTCAGTGCGCGCCCGCCACACTCGCCGATCGTTCTAGTTGTTGCGCGTCGCCTGCCGTTAAAAAGCGTCCGCCACGCGCATTCAGATCGTCTGCCACGGCTCCCGGCGATTGCACATCGTTGAGCCGGCACTCTTTTAGTAAGTTGTTAATTTTATTATATATTTCAAAAATGTCATCGCCAGGGTAAAGCGGCCATCTAAAGCCTTCGAGCAGCGATTCATCGAATACCGAACTGAGGCTTACGCGAATTTCCGCGCTGCCCCCATCACTGCGGTGCGCGGACACCACCACCGCCGGATCGCCCACCGCCAGGCGAAATTGCCGCACCGCATTGCTTAAAAATAAACTGAACGCCAGCTCGATTTTCGCAGCGCGGCCCGCATCGGACGCCAGATACAACGCCACCGGCGCACGTGGGATCGGCAGCAGATCAAGGCCCGGCTGCTGCAACTGTTGCGTCAGCAGTTGGGTCAACGGCATGCCCCACGCACCGACATTGGAACCTGTTTCTGTCACGGACGGCACATGCGCAGGCACCACGCTGGCGCCGACCAGAAACCGCAGATAGACCTGCTCGCGCCCCGGCGCCACCGCAATCGCACTGCCTGCCAATTCCAGGGGCGCGGCGCCGGTGCGTAATTGCGCGGCCCATTGCCGCAGCAAACTCGGCGGCAGGCAATCCAGTGTTTCCATCGCGCACAGCGCATTGCCCAGGCCGAAGTTGCGGCCTGGGCCGAGCACGCCGTGCTGTTCCAATAGCGCGGTAACAGCGGCAACGTCCGGCAGTGTATCGGCTACTTGCGCTGACTTTTTTGCGCCGGCCACCACTATCAGGGGCATGGCAAAGAGCCGCGCAATCACCGTTTCGCCGCGCTGCGGCTTGTTGATGAGCTTCGCAATCATTTGCTGAATATGTCGAAAACACGCCGGCGATGGCGCGTCGCGCAACAGCGCCTTAACTTCATTATCTTTACCGCCGTCGATCAGGGCATCCAGTTCCAGACGCAGCGTGGCGCGCGCCGACACATCACCGCGCAGACTCGCCGCAGCGAGCAGATGCAGATGCGCTGGCGCTGCGGGCGTACGCCAGGGACGCGGATCGGGCAAAGGCATTGGAAGCGGCTAATCCACGCGCGCGCCGGATTCGCGCACGACCTTCGCCCATTTGGCAAAATCGCCGCGAATGATGCGCGCGAATTCTTCCGCGCTGCCGCCGGCGGCATCCGCACCTTGCGCACGCAGGCTTTCTTTAATGCGCTGCTCGTTCAGTGCCTTGTTCAGTTCGGTATTCACGCGCGTGAGGATTGCTGCGGGCGTGCCGGCCGGCGCGATAATGCCAAACCAGTTCACCACTTCGTAACCGGGCACGGTTTCGGCTATCGCCGGCAAATCGGGAAACGACGGCGAGCGCTTCGGGCCGGTCACCGCCATACCACGCAGTTTGCCGGCTTTGACCTGCGGCAACAGCGGCACCGCACTGGCAATCGTGACGCCGACTTGCCCCGCGATCAGATCGGTCATCAAAGGCCCCGTGCCTTTGTACGGAATATGATTCATCGCCGTACCCGACATGGTTTTGAACAATTCCATCGCGAGATGGCTGGAAGAACCCGCGCCGGCCGAAGCGTAATTGATCTGTTCCGGCCGCGATTTCGCGTAGGCAATCAACTCCTTCACGCTCTTCGCCGGCAACGACGGATTGGCAGCCATCATCAGCGGCACACTGACAAACTGCACGACCGGCGCAAAATCCTTCACTGCATCATATTGCACTTTTTTATAGAGGTGCGGATTGATCACATGCGGGATCGAGGTAAACAGCAGCGTGTAACCGTCAGGCGCAGCACGCGCGGCGATTTCAGTGGCGACCAGGCCACCCGCGCCGCCGCGATTGTCCACCACCACCTGCTGCCCCAGACGCTCGGTCAATTGCTGCGCGGCGATGCGGCCCAGAATATCGGCCGCGCCGCCCGGCGGAAAGCCGACGATCAAGCGCACCGGGCGATTGGGATATTCAGCGGACCATGCCGCTTTCGCATGCACAGCGCTTGCTGCAAGTAATACCAAAACCGCCCATGCCGCTTTATCCCACATGATTCATCTTTCCACGGTTCACTCCGGCTTGGCGCCGGAGGCCTTGACCGCTTTTCCCCACTTCGCCAGTTCGGCCTTTAGAAAGGTGGTGAACTGTTCGGGCGTGTCGCCGATGAATTCTGCGCCTTCGGCGCTCATGCGATCACGGATATCCGGCGCCTGAATCGCGCGCGTCGCGGCCCCATGCAACTTCATCACAATATCGTTGGGCGTGCCCGCGGGCACCGACATGCCGAACCACGATCCGGTATCGAAGCCCTTCAACCCCTGTTCGTCGAGCGTGGGCGTGTCGCCTGCCGCCGCCACGCGCTTCAGGCTGGTTACGCCGAGCGCGCGCACCCGCGCGCTTTTCACGTGGGGAATGGTGGATACCATCGCACCGAAGTAAATTTCGATGTGTCCGGCCACCACGTCGGTCAACGCCGGCGTAGCGCCCTTGTACGGCACATGAACCATTTTCACGCCCGCCATCGTTTTGAAAATCTCCGCCGCCAGATGGTGCGGGCTGCCGATGCCGGTCGAGCCGTGCCGCAGTTCGCCGGGACGCGCCCTGGCAATTGCGATCAGTTCTTTCGCGTTTTTCGCCGGCACCGAAGGGTGCACCACCACGATACCGGGCACCTTGGCGTAATTCGTAATGTGTATAAAGTCGCGCATCAAATCAAAATTCATTTTCGCCATCAGCGTCGGATTGATCGCATTCGCCACCGTCGGCATTAACAGCGTATAACCGTCCGGCGCAGACTTTACGACCACCTCCGCCGCGATATTGGTACCGGCGCCGGGCCTATTTTCGACGATGACCTGCTGTCCCCACGCCTCGTACAGTTTCTGCCCCACGGCACGCGCCAGAAGATCTGCGGTTCCCGCTGGCGTGTAGCCAACCAGGTAACGGATGGCACGCGACGGGTAGTTCGCCGCGCCCTGTGCGCGGGCGTCCGCCACCATACCTGCACCGACCAGAGAGAGCGCAATAATCGCGGGCGTAAGGATGGTAGATTGCGTTTTCATGCGATTCCATATTAAATAATATTGTTTAAAAACAAATACTTACGATAAACTACCCAAAACGCCAGGCGCATCCCGGATACTCGTTCTGGCCGCTGTGCCAAGAGAAGCGCACGACAGCATTCACACGGTCACGCAGCCGGACGCTGCGTTTTTTTGTAACGGCCAATCGGTACCAGTTCGGCGGTGGTGCCACCGGGCGCTTTGAATTTGACCGGGATCACGCCGGGATCGCTGACGATCTTGCAGCCCTGCTGTTTGATCTGCTCAGTGTATTTTTCGAGGTCGTCCACTTCGATGGCGAAATGATGAATGCACGGACCTTCGCCCGATGCTTTCGACTCGGCGGACTGCGTGCCGTCGTCGTATTTGATCAGGGTGAAATCCATCGCGCCATCGGTAAGATGCCGCGATAGATGGTCGCGTGTCTTGCGTGTTTCGACTTCCCAGAAGCCGAATACTTTTTGATAAAACGCAGTGGTTTCTTCAAGGTTTTCAACTTTTAGCGCCAGATGCACGATACGACTATCCATTTTCATCTCCTTAAAATTTATAACCCGCAGCCGTCAGCATGGGCCTGGTCACGGGCGACGTCAAACGTAAATAAAATCCTTTGCATCCGCGCTGCACACACGTGTGAGCCACGCACCCTGCGCCGCAATTGCATGGCACGCCCGGATATGATTTCGACGGTCGGATATTCGCGAACAAATCGTAATGCCGGCGCAGGATAGGATGCGGATTGATCGAATTGGGATTGTCCCGGGGATATGCCTGATGACCGATCGGCCCCAGCACCCAGCCGTCGAGCGTGTCGAGTTTATCGAGCGTGCCCGGCGGCAGGGTGTTGCCCTGTTCATCAAAGGCCTTTTTGCCGATGGGCACTGGGGACCAGTCGATGGCGAGATTCGCTTTCGCCGCTGCCGCGCGCACGACTTTGATCGTCTCCGGCACGACCTCCAGCCCGATATCGTCGCCTTCCAGAACGCCTATTCTCAGTTCCCTGGCCCTCCGCGCCTCAAAGAAGGCCGGATTTTAGCACGGTGCTGCACCGCAGCGACCTGAGTACCGGCTAAGATGGCGCCATGAAACCGCTGCATACCGCACGCCACGCCGCGGAAGCGCATCTGATTCGCGGCTACCTCGAATCACAGGGCGTCACCGCCATCGTGCGCGGAGAGTATCTCACCGGCGGCATCGGTGAGTTACCCGCCGACCTGTGTAAAGTGTGGATCGTCAACGACGGCGAGTTCGCGCACGCCGACGTGCTGCTGCGACATTTTTTGCAAGGTGACGCCGCACGAACACACGCCCATGAAGGCTGGCGCTGCGCGCGCTGCGGCGAACACATCGAAGGCCAGTTTACGGATTGCTGGAACTGCAGCGCATCGCGGCCCGCGCCGGGATAGCCAGCCGGTCGCGCGCCTGACGCGGCCGGATTTGGAAAGGTCGTCCATATGGCCTATGCCGAATCAGTAGAAGTCGTAATAGAATCGAAGACGCGCATGGACGGTCAATGCCATGCATGAATGACGATCGGGACGTTACAAGGCAACAGGAAGCGCGCCACCAGAGCGCACCGCCGCTTTGCTGCTACAGGGCCATTGGAAATATAAAATATCAATAAAAAGAAATACTTATGTTAAATCGCTTACATGCGATAGCACAATTCGGACGCACGCTCCAACGACCGTGTTGTCATCACACTAAACCACATGCGGCGCTCGTTGCTCAGGCAGCGGGCATGCGCTGTCTTGGCTGATGCCGCGGAAAGTCATGGCAGGCTTTTCCCTCATTCCCAAAAATAACGCGCAGCAGGCGCTGCGGTTGCGACGCTACTTCTTTGCGTTGTTGACATCTCTGCTGGTACTGTTTTTCCTGGCCGTGGTGCATATCCATGGCTACATGGATTGGGAAGGCCTGCGATGGAGTGCGACAGGCATGTTCATTTGCATTGTCATTTTTTACGTGCTGTTTCGGTCCGGCCTGAATCTCAGATTCCGCGATCCCAGCCTCACCAGCGCGCAAATGCTGAGCGCGTTTTTCGTCACGACGATGGCCGCGTTTTACATTGAAAACGAGGCGCGCGGCGTCATCCTGCCGGTGCTCCTGATGATTTTTTATTTCGGGGTGTATCGCCTCGATGTCTCGCGAATGACTACCATAGCGCTGATCACGATCTCGTTTTATGGTGTCATGGTGTGGATGCTCTACCTGTTCAGACCCTACGCGCTGGACCTGCACCTCGAAATTCTTCGCTGGTGGATACTCGCGGTGGTATCGCTGTGGTTTGCACTGATGAGCGGCCACGTCGCCAGACTGCGCAGCGAACTGGCCAATCGCAAGGAAGCCATAGAAAGCCTGTTGGAGCGTGATGACCTGACCGGCGTGGGCAACCGCCGTTTTCTCACGCACATGCTGGAGCAGGAAAAAAGCCGCGCCGACCGTACCGGCATAACATTCTGCGTCGCCATGCTGGACCTGGACTACTTCAAGAAAGTAAACGATTCCTACGGCCACATGGCCGGTGACGAAGTACTGAAGGTATTCGCGCAGATCGCGCAGCAGGAACTGCGCAAGATCGATTATTTCGGGCGCCATGGCGGTGAAGAATTCATGCTGATCATGCCCGAAACGCGGCTGGACGGCGCGCAAGTCAAGGCAGAGCGCCTGCGCAGTAACGTCGAAAATGTCCGTTTCCATGACATAGACCCGGCACTGATTCAAACCGTGTCTATCGGCATCGCTGAATATCAGCGCGGCGAATCCATCGAACAGATACAGCAGCGGGCTGACAAAGCATTGTACGCCGCGAAATCGAATGGACGCAATCGCGTTGAAATCGATGCTGAAGATGCGCGCGATGCCGCTGTCGATGCCCGGCCGACACGCGTTGCGTAGCAGCAGCGCAGCGTATTCGCGGGTACCGTCGTTACATCACCAATTCCACCAGATAGGGCCCGTGGCGATCCAATCCGCGCTTGAACTGCACCGCTAATTCATCCAGCGTGGTTGCCCTGCCCGATTCGACGCCGTAGCCTTTGGCAATCGTCACCCAGTCCAGGCCGGGACGATCCAGCGTAAGCATGTCGGTGGCATTGCGTCCCGGCGTGCCGCCGCCGACATTGGCGAGTTCGTTCACCAGAATTTTGTAAGCGCGATTGGCGAAGATCACAATCGTAATGTCGAGGTTTTCGCGCGCCATGGTCCATAGCGCCTGCTGCGTGTACATCGCGCTGCCGTCGCCTTCGAGCGCGATCACTTTGCGCTCCGGCGCGGCAATCGCAGCGCCCACCGCTGCGGCCAGGCCCCAGCCGATGGAACCGCCCATGATGTTGAGCCAATCATGCGGGCGCGCGCCCATGGTTGCAGCGCTGAAGGCACGGCCGCTGGTAACGGCTTCGTCCATCACGATGGCATTTTCGGGAATCATCGCGTTAAAAAACGCGCCGAGACCTTCGAGCGTTATGTTGCCGGTGGGCAGCGCGCCGGCATAGGTGGGCGCGTTTTTCAACGGTGCGGTGTCGCGCGCGCCGAGTTCGCCGGCCAGTGCTTCGAGCGCGCCCTCGAGATCGGCTTCTACGCCTGCGACCTTGATCACTTCGCAAGCGTCGGGCACCAGCACGCTGGGCTTGCCGGGGTAGGCGAAAAATGACACCGGTGATTTCGCGCCGACCAGCACGAGTTGGCGTGTGTCCTTCATCAACGCCAGCGCACTGTCCACCACAAACGGCACTTGCCGCACCGGCGGGCGTCCCGCACCGCGCTCGATGCGCGCATTGCCGGATTCGCTCATCAGGACGCAACCGGTTTTCGCCGCGATGCGCGCCGCCCATTCCAGCGCCTTGCCGCGCAGCGCGGCATTACCCAGCAGCAGCATCGCCGACTTGCCGTTTTTCAGTGCGCGGACGCCATCGGCTATCGCTTGTGATGAAACCGCAGCACGCGGCGCGGGTTCGGCGACCTGCGCGGGACCATCCGCTTCGCCCCACGCCGTATCGGCGGGCAGAATCAGCGTCGCAATCTGTCCCGGCGCGGTGCGCGCCGCCTGTACCGCCAGCGCACCGTCGGCGGCGATGGTTTTCGACGAATGCGACGTCTTCACCCAATCCGACATCGGTCGCGCAACGCCTTCAATATCGGAGGTCAACGGCGCGTCATACTTGATGTGGTAACCCGCGTGTTCACCCACCACATTAACGATGCCGGAGCGCGCTTTTTTTGCGTTGTGCAGATTGGCAAGGCCGTTGCCCAGGCCCGGTCCCAAATGCAGCAACGTCGCCGCGGGCTTGCCGGCGATGCGGTAATAACCATCGGCCGCACCGGTGACCACACCTTCAAATAATCCAAGAATGCAGCGCACGCCTTCAACGCGATCCAGCGCCGAAACGAAATGCATCTCCGACGTGCCGGGATTGGCGAAACACACATTCACGTCGCCGTTAAGTAACGTGCGCACCAGGCTTTCTGCACCGTTCATAAATTTCCTTTAAAAACAAATACTTACGTTATTCTACCAATTTGCGCATCAGCGCATACAGTTTCGACTTGGCTTCGAAACCCACACCGGGAATATCCGGCAGGGTTACATAACCGTCCACCACCGGCGTGTTGTCGGCGAAACCGCCGAAGGGTTGAAACACATCGGGATACGACTCATTGCCGCCGAGCCCCAGTCCCGCAGCAATATTGAGCGACATCTGATGTCCGCCGTGCGGGCAACAGCGGCGCGACGACCAGCCGTTTTCTTTAAGCATGGCCAGCGTGCGCAGATATTCGACCAGGCCGTACGACAACGCGCAATCAAACTGCAGCCAGTCGCGATCAGACCGCATGCCGCCGTGACGAATCAGATTGCGCGCATCCTGCATCGAGAACAGATTTTCGCCGGTGGCCATCGGGTGCTTATAGTGCTGCGCGAGTTCGGCTTGCAACGCGTAATCGAGCGGATCACCGGCTTCTTCGTACCAGAACAAGCCGTAGGGTTCGAGCGCCTTCGCATACTCAATCGCGGTTTTCAGATCGAATCTTCCATTCGCGTCCACCGCCAGATTTTTACCCGCGCCTACGACTTTGATCACGGCTTCGATGCGTTTCAGGTCATCGGCCAGCGTATCGCCGCCGATTTTCATCTTGACGACCGAGTAACCGAGGCCGAGATATTTTTTCATCTCATCCTGCAATGCCGTGAGATTTTTGCCGGGATAATAGTAGCCGCCCGCCGCATACACAAACACCTTGTCGTCCGCTTTGCCGCCGTTGTAGCGATCCGCCAACACCCGGTACAGCGGCTTGCCTTCGATTTTCGCCACCGCATCCCACACCGCCATATCGACGGTGCCGATAGCCACCGAACGCTCGCCGTGACCACCCGGTTTTTCATTGGAGAACATCGTCGCCCAGATGCGATGCGGATCGAGATTGTCGCCGGCATCATTCATCAGCGATTTCGGATCCGCCTCCATCACACGCGGAATAAAACGCTCGGCCAGCAGCCCGCGCTGCGCGTAGCGGCCATTGGAATTGAAGCCGTAGCCGACCACGGGCTTGCCGTCGCGCACGACATCGGTGACCACTGCCACGATGCTGGCAGTCATTTTCGAGAAATCGATATAGGCGTTGCGGATTTCCGATGCAATAGGCGCAGCGGCTGAATGAATGGCGGTGATACGCATTGCGTTCCCTCGGTGAATTAAGCGGCGCAGTTTAGCCTGTGAGGCGCGTGTTGGCCACTGCGCGATTCGCGCTGCTGTGCGCGGTCACCCAGCTTAGGTAATGGTGGGGGCGCCCCATAGGTCACAATACGCCGATGATCGCGTGCAGCAGCAAGCCAACCGTGCCGCCGACCAGCGTGCCGCTGATGCGGATGTACTGCAGGTCCTTGCCTATCTCGAGTTCCATTTTCTCACCCACTTCACGCGCGTCCCAGCCGCGGAACACTTCGGTGATCAGGCCCGACACCTGGTGCCCATGCCGGACCAGCAACGCTTCGATCGCCTGCAACAGCCAGGCGTTGAGCCGGGTCTGCAAGTCATGATCAACACGCAGGCCGTTGGCCAGCTTGGAGAGGGCTTCCGCGACGTGGGCGCGAAGCAGAGAATGATCGTCCGCGAGATCAGCCAGAATCCGCTGTTTGATGTCGTCCCACACGATGCCGTAATAATCCTCGCGTTCCAGGTGCTGCAGGAACTCGCGCTTGAGCGCTTCCGCCTGTGCGTGATAGTCGGGGGACGTTTTCAACTTGTGAATGAATTCATTCGTAAACGCGTCGAATTGGCGCCGAATCGGGTGAGCGGAATCAGACGCCACTTCGTGCATCAAAGCGACGATACCCGCGACGAATTTGTTGACGATGTAAGTGTCCAGCATGCCCGGTGTATATCTCGACGCCGCACTGAACTTTGCCTTGATCATCTCCTGATTGGCAGCCAGCCAGCCTTCGCTCGCATGCAGGGCTCGGTCGAACAGCGCCTGATGGCGACGGCCGGCGGTGAGCACCGTCAGGATGTCGCCGGCGATGCTGGCCACATTGACTTTGCGCAACTGCGGTGCGACCGCGCGCTCAACGAAGCGCCTGAAGTCCTGATCGCCTAGCGTGTTGAGTGCTGCCGGAACTAACGAGCATATGCGTGCCGCCACTTTGTCAACGTTCGCTTGATCGGCCAGCCACTCGGCTGCCACCATGGTCAGATTGCGCCGCTCAATTTCGTGGATCACGTTTTCGGCCGTCAGAAAGTTGTGCTCGACAAAGTGGCCCAGGCTTACGCCGATACGATCCTTGTTCGCGGGGACGATGGCCGTGTGCGGAAACGGCAGGCCCAGAGGATGATGAAACAAAGCCACTACAGCGAACCAGTCGGCGATTGCCCCGACGGTTGCCGCTGCGGCGAATGCCTGCACCCATTGCAGCCACGGATAAGCGGTCTTGAACGATGCGCTCAGCGCAAGCAGGACCAGCATCGCGACGAGCAGCGCGGTTGCCAGCCGCTGCATGTACCTAAGCCGCGCGTATTTCAGTTCGGCATGCGGATCGATCATTTCGTGAAACTCCTCCAGGGGCTATGTTTACATTGTTGCGCGCCACGCCCGCAAGCGGGACCCGTTTTTCATGTAGCGACCAGGGCTCCGTCTTGTAGCGGGGCGGTAGTGAAACGCAGCAACGTATGCACACTGGCAGGCGCTGACGTTCGACGGGAACTTTCGGGCCGAAGTGTTGAAACCAATGTAACGGAAAAACATAAAGCACCACTAATGGCGCGTACAAAGCAATTTTTAACTTCAAAACGCCAAATAGGGCGTATTGGGCACGCATGCTCGTGCGATACTCAGAAAATATGTTGAAACTAATTGATTATAAATAGTTATTTACAATAGATTCATCCTATTCCAGAAGCGCCCAACCCCCCAACTGTCGTTCCCGCGCAAATCGATTGAACCCAACAAAAAAAGGAAGGCCCCGGCCTTCCTTTTTTCGCGATCCTTGTTAGCTTACTTCTTGACGGGCGCTTTTTCGTCCTTCTTCGCGTCCTTGGCTTTGTCGTCCTTCTTGCCCGCCTTGGATTCGATTTCAGTCGCCGTCATGCGGTACTGAATCGTCACGCGGTCGCCCTTTTTCACGTCCTTACCGCCCTTGGTTTCTTTGTCGCGCGCGATTTCCCATTTTTCTTTGTCTTTTTCAACCACGATTTTGGTATCAGTCACCTCGAGTACCGGGCCGGTCACTTGATACGCGTAAGCCGCTGTGCCTGCCAGCATTGTTGCTGCAGCAATAGCTATCAAACGTTTCATCATATTCATTTCCTCCGGGTTGGTTTTAGGGCAACGCAACAATAGTGGTTTGTAGTGGTCAAGTAATTTCGGACACATCGATAGGTTGCTCGGCTGCCGATTTGAGTTCAAACGCATTGGGCGGCAGGTAACCCAATGTGGAGTGCAAACGGACATTGTTG
>Ga0193752_1002069_pt1 | contig 15558 bp, 8 predicted proteins | sample H1c1metaG_FD_144924 | JGI IMG/M metagenome (GOLD analysis project Ga0193752, IMG submission 144924) | Soil microbial communities from a riparian zone of the East river system, Colorado, United States - H1c1 | ecosystem: Environmental > Terrestrial > Soil > Riparian zone | place: USA: East River... | reverse complement strand
GTCTACAGGGGGATTGCCTTTTGATTATACCTATAATTTTACTGTACAAACCGGTGGCACTACCTGTACACCTGCTACGACCAATATTGTACTTAAAGTAAGGCCGGATCATATCATTGGTTTAGATCCAAACTCTCCCGGTAGTGATGTGCAATTTGTTTGCGTGAATGATCCCATTAAACCTATCATATTTAATTTAGGCGGGGGTGCAACCGGGGTTGATGCCATTATCGGCTTACCGCCGGGTATTACCTACCAGGTAGTTGATAATCTGTCATTGGTAATATCAGGAACCCCTACTGTAGTATCCGGTGAAACTACTTATCTTATAACTACCAATGGAAGTAATTGTGTTACAACAAATACAACTATTAAACCTGTAGCCAATGCCGGCCCTGATAAAAAAGTATTGGAAGGCGGTTCGGTTGAATTGGAAGCTACAGGCAACGCTAGTTTTGACCTGTCTTATGCATGGACACCACCTGAATATTTAACCAACGATAAAATACTAAGACCAAGGGTTGTCAGTCCAATAGCTGATATGACCTACCGCTTAACCGTTACCGGGCCGGGTGGTTGCCAAACGAATGACCAGGTATTTGTGAAACTGCTAAGAATACCCCCTATACCAAATACGTTTTCACCGAACGGGGATGGTATCAATGATCAATGGAGGATCGATTTCTTAAATGATTATCCCGATTGCCGTGTACAGGTATTTACAAGAGAAGGTAAACTGGTATTTAGCTCAAAAGGATATAACATAAAATGGGATGGCACCCTTAAAGGCAAACCCTTGCCTTTTGACACCTATTATTATATCATTGATATCGGTAGCGGAAGAGATCCTGTTACAGGTTATGTAACTATAATGAAGTGATGATGACAACATATTTTTAATTGTAAAGTCCCTTTTATTAAGGGGCTTTTGTTTAAGCATTATCTTTTTATTTAACCTCTTCACTGGCGCAAATGTTCCGCCTTAGCGGGTCACTTGTGCCTTTTAAACTTAGCGGTTTATAACCGCGGTATACACTAACCTAAAATAAAAGCTATTTCTTTTCTATTACTGCCACTATTCTTTATTGCAGTCCGTGGTTGCTCAAGTGTAAATGCCGCTTTATTGTTTCGTTAAAGTAAACCGCGGTTGCCCCTACGACTTCGCTCAGGATCGCCAGGACTGATAGACACGACTTGTCCCGACCTTTCTGGAAGTGATCCCACGATCATCTCGTTTGAATTAATGTTTTCTGAAGGGAACACTTGCGCCAGTGGTTTTTAATTAATGATTTAGGGAGGGAATACTTGAGCCAGTAGGGTATTCAACAGATCATCAATAACCGGGGCTGCCCGGCTTTTTCCTTTGGCGCACGGTGAACACAGGCAGACACTTGGCTTTGGGGATGATCAACCGCCAACCTCCATAAGTTACCCAGGCCTAAGGCCACAGGTTTTGCGCCAGGTGTAGCCTGGTAATGCAGATCAAAGAAATGCTCACTTAAAAATTCTTCAAAACCAGCTGTTACCCCGCCATAAAGTCTTTTAAGTTCATTGCGTATTCCGGGAACAAGCACTTTTTGCGTGGCTTGTGCATTAAGCAATATTTCACTTGGCTCGCCATAATAAGTGCATAAAAAAGTATCCGTTGCAACCGGAGAGCGATCAACATGAAAAGAATAAACATCCGTTGGAAAGAACGGGTAAGCATCATCGCTCTCATAGCACCTGATCACATTCAGGGTTGGAGATGCACCATGTGCTTTCAGCAGTTTCAGATCATGTAACAGTATTTCACGGGCAAGCTGCCCCTGTTCACTTAACACAAGCGCAAGAAGATCCTCGGCTTCAAGTACAGTTATATTATCGGTTAGTGTAACCTTACCCGTGATCTCAGCAAAATCACCTGTTAGCGTACGGGTCCAGCAGATCGCATTCATTGCTCCATGAAAGGGCGTGTTAATAAGGTCTTCAAAATTGCTGACATAATGAATTTGATGTTCGGTATCAGGTATATTGTCCTTCATAGTTTATACAGGTATAAAATCATTTAACGAAATTAGTAATACGCAACCAGTAATTCAATTCATTCCGGTTGCTGTTGTTGCTGTGGTCGCCCATTCTTAAACGCCTCTTATTATTTCGCCAGCGTAAACCGCGGTTACCCCTTCGATACTTCGGCTTCGCTCAGTACGCTCAGGACCGCCCCGATTGACAGACACAGTGATCCCACAATGATCTCGCTTGAAATAATGATTTTAGGAGGGACACTTGCCAGTAGGATGTTATAATGTCTTTCCCTATCAATTTGGTCCCGTAATCAATCCTCTTATTCGTCAGTAACAGCATTTTCATCATTATGCTGCCTGGATCTTATAAATACCCTCCCAAGGGTATGCATGCAAGTTAATTTATAATTAAGTTGCGATAATAAACTGAAGACTTTCATGAAAAGAATACAAGTAAGGGCTCTCCTGTTTTTTGCAATACTCATGTTGCTGTTTGTTACCCGTACACATGCCCAACCGGCCCGCCTGACCAGCCTTTCAACGGATGGTATAAATATTTATGCAGGCACAGAAAGAGATGGTGTAATAATAATAAAAGACAAGGGGCGCTCCTGGATACCGCTATCCCGTCCTGCTGAAAAGAAAAATGGCTGGTGGGAAATAGATCACCTGGGCGGTAAGGGGGGCACTATCATTGCCGGCGGTAAAGCAACTATTTACATCTCTACAGATACCGGCACATCCTGGCGCTTATTGCCTCCCATGGGTGAACTGCTTACCGTTAATTTTAACGGCACGGATATATGGATGACCACACATGCCTCTGTATTTGTTTCCAATGACAATGGTGTTAACTGGAAAGATATTGGTTTAAAGATCAACTTTGCTACAGTGCCTGTAATGGTATTTAACGGCAATGAAGTGTATGCAGGTGGAAGCGGCACTAAAAATAAAGTGTATGTCCTCAGGTCTCAGGACAGGGGGGAAACATGGACAAGGATCGACAAAGACCTGGTGGGATATTATATTACATCCATTGCAATAAACAATGATAAGGTATTTGTGGGAACGAACAGGTATTCTGATTATATGCAAACTGGCGTATTCCTGTTGAATGACGATAAAAATGCTTTTAAGCGTGTTACAACGGGAGATATTAGCTCTATGGCTGCAAGCAAAGGAAATGTATATGCTGCCGGGGGTAGCAGCGTGATGGTATCCACAGATAACGGGTCCACCTGGAAAAGTGCAGGCGAAACATTTAATGGCAATCGCTTTGAAGATGAAAGAAAAAAAATAATGAGTGCGGTTATTGCTGCAGAAAACACCGTGTATGCAGCAGCGGGCTACAGCTTATACGTTTTAACAGATACGGCAACCAGTTGGGCTAGATATGAATCCACAAAAAAGTATGAAGAAGCCTTTGTAAAACGGGAACAGGATATTGAAGATGCAGCGAAACTAAAAAAAAGAGCTAAGTATAAAGCTTTTGAAGACGAAGAATACGCATCAATAATAGAGGCTTACAATATTTACATAGCTAAGTTCCAGGGACAATCAAAAGAGGAAATGGAAGCCGCAAAACTAAATCGTGATGGTAAAACAGTCGAAGCGATCACAGTTTTAAAAAATGTAGCAGTTCCTACCGGTAAGCTTATGAACCAACTTGCTGCGTTGGAATACAATAAAAAAAATTACAGTGAAGCATATGATATGGCAGGAAATGCTTTGAAATTGGAAAGCAACAATCCGGGGTTTATGGTTTCACGTGGTTTTGCAGCATTGGCACTTGGTAAACCCGGTGAAACAATAAGCCTGATGGATCGATTATTGATCAAGACCCCTGGCCTGGCAACTGCACACTTACTCAGGGGCATGGCACTAAGAGCTGAAAACCAACCCCAGCAAGCTATTGGAGCCTACAGCAAAGCACTGCAGGCAGATGCTCAATTGAAAGCCGCTTTCCGTGAGCGGGCCGCGGTGTTTATGAAACTCAGCCGCTATGAAGATGCACTGAAAGATTATTCTCAATATATCAGCCTGGATTCCCTGTCCACAACTACATTTAATATGCGGGGAATGGCAAATGCAAGACTTGGGAAATTTAATGAATCACTCGCCGACTATACCAGGAGCATACAGCTGGCCCCTAATAATTATTATGCACTTAACAACCTGGGGATGCTGTACCTCGCAAACAAACAATTCCAATTGGCAGCTGAAAACTTCAACCAGTCCAACCTATTCATAGATGACTATGCAGATAATTATTTTGGATTGGCAAGAGTATATGATAACCGGAAAGTGTACCGGGAAGCATATAATATGATTAAAAAGGCAATGGCACTTGATTCTCTCAAGCAGCCATATATCGCAACGTACATCCAGATCCTCATAACCGGCGGTTTTGAAAATCAGGCAATCATTGAAGCTGATAAACTGCTAGGCATGAATGAGAAAAATACAGATGGCTGGCTTTTAAAAGCCATGGCTCAAAATAACATAAAAGATTTTACCGGCGGCATCAATACAATGAATGCGGCAATTGAAAAAGTACCCGGCAATTATTTACTGTATTCCATGCGGGCATATATTTACCGGCAGCAGGGAAATACCGCCGCCGCTGATGCAGATGATGCCAAAGCAAAAGAACTGAGTTCAAAATAAAAAAAAAAGATGCTATATACCCACATATCAAACAGTAAGAAGATCATACTTAACATGATCTTTGTTTGTATCCTTATGCTCAGTAGTAATATGATACAAGCCCAATGTATCAGCGGTAACTGTATGAACGGAAAAGGCAAATACGATTATGGATGGTGCGTATATGAGGGTGATTTTAAAGATGGTAAAGCCCATGGGACCGGCACTATGAAGTACAGCGATTATATCTACAAAGGGAATTTTAAAGATGGAGTGGAAGATGGTAGTGGAGAGATAACGTACACAGATGGCCGTAAAGAATCTGTAACCTATTATGCAGGCAGAAAATCTACAGGCCCCAAAAAAATAGACCCTGCAGATTATAAACCACTCGAAGGATATGATCCGGGATGTGTTTCCGGCAACTGTATAAATGGCTTTGGCACCTACCACTTTAATTCGGGTAATAAGTACACCGGCAATTTTAAAGAGAAAAAGCGGGAAGGCGATGGTACCGCTTTTTATGCGGATGGTGATAAGTTTGTTGGCACCTGGCATAACAATGAAAAAGTAAAGGGAATTTATACTTTTTCAAACGGGTCTGTGTATACAGGCACTTACGACACCCTTGGCATCGAGCAGAATGGAAAGCTGGTGGCCAATGGAACGATAATATCTTTTAATAATGGAAAAACAACAGTGATTTCAAGTCCGCCTAAAATTACCTACGCCTACAAAAAGAGCGATCAGCAAAGCGGCAAGGAGCAAAAACAGTATAAACCTGCCTGCCCCAATTGCCATGGCATGGGTAAAACCCATGAAACTTATGTTGGCGGGGCAACTGCTGTTGATAAATACGGAAACCGCAGTACGGTATTTGGTTCATACACCCGCTGTTCCAGGTGCAAAGGCACAGGTTATGTGGAATAGTTGATGCAACAATATGATGCCAGGCAAAAAATTTTGTTTTTAAACCCGGTTACAAACCGGTAGAACTGAAGAGACACAAGGTAATCACAAACTTTACTTTGATAATTTAATGATTGGAGAAGAGAACACCGGCACCAAACACTTAAGCCAATTGGAAGGTCTTTTCTTAAATTAAGACTTTGATGTTTAATTCCGGCAGGATTGTGCAATATGTATCTGCCTCACTATTTCTTTTCTATTACTGCCACTGTTATTTATTTTCAGCGTATGGTTACTTGTTGTGCAAAAGCCTGTTTATTGTTTCGCAATAGTAAACCGCGGTTACCCCTTCGACACTTCGGCTTCGCTCAGTACGCTCAGGATCGCCAGGACTGATAAACACACTTGTCCCGACTACTGTCGGGAAGTAATCCTACTATCATCTCGTTTAAATTAATGATTTCGGGAGGGAACACTTTGCGCCACTGGAGAACTGTTTCCAATTGCACAAAAACGTTAAAGCATCCCGTATGATCCATTAACTCATACCACCGTTTCATTAACTCTGCGTTTACCCCGCTATGTCCTCACGCTACCTTAGCGGTATGAACTTAAAGAAAATGAATTGCACATCTGCAAACAGCATAGCGCAACAGTTTCTATAAACAACATAACTAAAATTTTAAAAAACTAAAAAACAAACACAAATGAAAAAGAATCTCTTTGCGATCGCCGCATTAACCGTTTTATTCGCTGCCTGCAGAAAAACAGATGACCTGCAAACAGGTGCATCGCAGCAAACCGGAACGAACGAACTGAACAACTTATCGGAAAAACAGAAAACTCCGGCAGCTATCAATTTCACCGCCCCGATGCTGTTTCCCGAAGGCATGGTGTACAATCCTTTTACTGACCAGTTCCTGGTAAGCTCAATAGCGCAGGGAACAATTGGCTCAGTAACCAAACAAGGCGTTTATGCGCCATTTATACAGGATGCCGCCCTGGCTTCTACTTCAGGCATGGAGATCGATAAAGCCCGTAAACGCCTTTTTGTAACCAGTTCAGTAGTGGAAGGTACTTTGGCGCAGTTGGCCATCTATGATCTTAATACCAAAGCCCGTCTTTTCCTCATCGACCTGGTGGCCCTGGCAAACGATGGTGCACCGCACCTGGCCAATGATGTAGCGCTCGACCAACGGGGAAATGCTTATGTTACCGACAGCTATGCCGGTAAAATTTACAAGGTTGAACCCAATGGCAATGCCACAGTTTTCTACAACAACCCGGCCTATACGCCTGCTCCCGGGGGATTTGGATTTAACGGGATCGAATACAGCAACAGCCAGGGAGGTTACCTGCTGGTAGCTCATACCGCTCTTGCCAGGATCATTAAAATTCCAGTCGACAATCCTGCTGTTTTCAGCATTGTGCAATTCCCCCCATCGCTCATCAGCCCCGACGGATTATTGTTGAGCAAAAACAGCAAGGAGTTGATCGTTGTGAACAACACCGCCCAATTCCCGGGAAGTAATGTTACATCATTTGAAACCAACAATCACTGGGGAACTGCCACAAGCACCGAAGCATTTGAGACCGGCATCGTTTACCCAACAACCCTTACCAGCGATGGCAGAACGGAATGGGTACTTTATTCCCATATACACCTGCTCTTTGGTAATGTATATCATGAAACCTTTACCATTCAGCCGCTGCCTTTTAACAGCAATAATCCTTTCTAAAAGTTCTATTGAAACAAAATAAAGATCCCTCCGAAAATATCGGGGGGATTTTTTTGCTTAACAGAGTTCCGGAGTTTTGAAAACTTCGGAAATCTTACACAACTTTATATGCGTCAAATGGGTTGTCACAAAAATCCAAACTTTTAAATAATGATAAACTGTGACTTTTTAAAAAAAATAAAAACTGTGACGTCACAAAAAATAAAAAATTTGTGACGTCACAAAAAAATAAAAGAATGTGACGTCACAAAAGATAAAATAAACAAATAGTCACAAAATTTCACCTGGGTTTCCCCTCACTGGCGCAAGTGTTCCGCCTTGGCGGGCCACTTGTGCCGTTTAATTTAGCGGTTTGTAACTGCGGCATACGCTTACCCAAAATAAAAGCAGATTTTTCTCTTTTACTGCCACTAATTATTTATTACATGCAGGGTTACCCCATTCTTACATACCTATTAATTATTTCGCCGGAGTAAACCGCGGTTACAAACCGCCAGGACTGGTAGATACAAGTGATCCCACAATAATCTTGTTTGAATTAATGATTTTGGGAGGGAACACTTGCGCCAGTGGGGAAGAAAATAGAAAAATAGTTATAAAATTTTCCCCTGGAAAAAAACTGCACATTCGTACCAATATCAACCCATATCCCTGCGGGCATATTATCTGATGAAAACACGGATTTCCATACCGTATTATTACGAAAATATTTACTATTTCCCGTTGCCGGATAATTTTTCCTGGCAAGGCTATTGCAAACCTGTTGCGCTACTAATATCTTGCTGCCTGTTCAGATACGATGATGTTTCATCACTGATCATTTACTGAAAACACAGATCCAAAAACCTGATATTATGAAACTGAAATTAACTACAACCTGCTTTTTTCTTTTTTCTTTTATTTTTCAAAGCTTTAGCCAGGACGTCTACGTCTGCGACCGGGTATTTTCCGCCGATGGCTCAAACAGTATTGAAACCTACGTTCGTCCCTCAACGGTAACAGCTATTGATCTGCTCGGCTATAGGTCACCGGGAGATGGTGGCGGAGGCCGTTTTTCGTGGATAGCCGGTTCTCTGCCAACCGGTGCTCCAACACCGGCCCGTGGTAGTGTTTTTGTTGCAGCAGCCTCGGGCTCGTCGGGTGCGGGTTACTGGAAAAGAGATATAACAGACAACACAGTTAATGTTGTGTGGTTTGATGTACAGACCAGCACCAGCGCATCCGCAGCAACATCAACTATAAGGACCAATAACAGCAATGGAATAGATGATGCTATTGAAACGGGCTATTTCCTGTTGCACAATACGGCTACATTTCCTCATGGCAATTCAAAAAATACGTTTAAAATATACGTTCCCGGAAATAAATATTCATATTATGTAGCAAATTCCATCACGCTGGAAAGAGGAATTGAGTTCTATGGCGATAATACATACTGGGGAAACCAGACTGAGATACGCACTCCTGAAGGTAGCAGCGGGATGATCATCAAGGCAGCTCCGTATTTTATACAGACCGTCACTGTTCATGACCTCGCCCTGGTTTATGGAGATGTACTGAATGACCCTACCTATGAAACTGAAGATGGATCTGTACATGGAATTGATGCCAGCACCATTGTATATCTTGAAAATGTAACGGCACGTGGGTATCCCGGAGATGGATTCCATTTATATGCTACCAAAACAACGGAGAATGCAAGTGTTGATGTGAGCTTTTCACGGATCATGAATTGCAGATCGGTCCATAATTCCCGCCATGGTTTCTATATTGGCGGAGCCGACGCTAACGGATGCACAGTACAGAATACAGAAGCCCGTTTGAATAAAGTATTTGGATACTACGAGTCATCTGCTTTTGGTAATCATTATGTTGCGGCAGCTTCACAGAATAATGGGCCGGGTGCGGATACTTCAAATACCACCGTAGGCGGAGGGTATTATATCGCAGGCTCAAGTAATAAGTCGAGCTTCACAGGCTGCTATATGGAAGCTGCTGACCGGAGATCTGAAAATACTTCACCGTCTGTTATCATCAATGGCCCGGGTATGACAGCGGCCTCTTTTGATGAATCACCCGTGCCCAGGCTTTCTGCCTCAAACCGCCTGGAGGTGATGATCACTCCCGGACTTACTGTGAGGGGTGAAGTACTGGATGCAACACATACAGGGTATGAATCGTATGATATCATTGCCAAGCCAACGATACGTTATGCACCCGGTTCGGAAAGAGGCCTGGGAATAAATATACCCGGGGAATCAAACTATACCCTTGGCATAAACGAACTTGGCAATTATAACTTGGCGGCCGATCGCTTTGTTATGTTCCAGCGAAACCAGGACAGGTACCAGACCGCGTTTGCAATTGCCAAGAGCACAACCAACCCGGATTTTTTTGGAAGGACATCCAATACGTCTACGCAGGGAAAGATCGCTTTTCCCTCAGGTATCTATTTACGGGCTTATACAACAGAAGGAACATTTACTTCCCCGATCACAGGCGCTTTTTACAACCAGCACCGTCTTTTTGCGATGAGCACAAGGATACCTCATACTTCCCCCGTTAATGTGGCAGAATTTGATAACAAAGAATATGCAGCAGGAGATTTTTTACTGAATAATAACCCGGCCAATGGAAGTGTTATCGGGTGGCGCTGTGTTACAGGCGGCACTTCCGGTACATGGCAGGAGCTCCGTGCATCCACTTTAAATACGGCGCAGAACGGGCTGAGCATTGCATCGAATAATATTGAGCTGGGTGGTTCAGCGCTGTTACACAATACTGATATAGATCTTTCAACCTATAACCTGAACCTGACTGTGGGAGGATCGAGCAAGATCGGTTTCAGTAATAATACTACAGCAGGTGGTATCATTTCATTAAATGGAAACCGGTTTATTTATGCTTTCGGCTTACGAAACAGCTTCGTCGGCCAGAACAGTGGCAACACTACAGCGACAGGAACTGACAATACAGCTCTCGGATTTGACACCGATTTTTCTCTTAGCACAGGAAATGAAAACACAGCAATAGGAAGCGGTGCCCTTAGATTATGCTCCACAGGAAATGCAAACACAGCAATAGGAAGCGGTGCCCTTAAATTGTGTACTTCGGGCAGTGCGAACACATCATTAGGCTGGGGCTCGATGTCAGCAAATACGACCGGGAAGGAAAATGTGGCTGTTGGCGGACACTACCGGAGATTTTAACATATCAATTGGCAGGCAGGCGCTTCTTGCGAATACAAGTGGATGGGGTAATTGTGCTTTGGGCGCACACTCTTTAAAATCGTATAATACATCAACTCCCGTACTGAATATAGGATTAGGCATGTATGCAGGCAATCAGCCTACCGCGGGAAACTATAATGTGTTTATCGGAGCTCATGCAGGGCCTGCTACCAATACCAACAGTGCATTTTCAAAAAGCTCTATGCTGTATATCAACAGTGCCAGTGCGGATAATAATTCACCACTGATAGGAGGTGATTTTAGTTTACGCAAAGTGTCTGTTAATAAAGATCTCACGGCAGGCAATCTCTATTACACATTTGATGTGAACGGTACAGGCCGCTTTTCGAACAGTGCCATCATTGGAACGGATGCGTACCCTAACAGTAACTTTGCAGCTGCCCAGGCACTCGGTTATAACCTGCTGGTAAAGGGTAAGATATTATCAGAAGCATTCGATGTGAGCCTCTATTCAGCATGGCCGGATTATGTATTTGAAAAAGATTATGAACTGCGCACGTTAAGCAATATAGAAAAGTACATCAACAAGCATAAGCATTTGCCGGGCATTGCATCTGCAGCAGAAGTAAAGAAGAAGAACAGTTTTTCATTGGGTGATATGACAGTGACCCTGCTTGAAAAAGTAGAAGAGCTTACTTTATATGCCATAGACGCAGATAAAAAACTCAGCCAGTCACAGGATAAAATTCAGGAACTGGAAAGCAGGTTGCTTAAACTGGAGCAAATGATACCTGCAAAAAAATGATCACCTTAACAGAAAATCATGCAACAATTATCCAGGTATTTTTTTAGCGTCGTACTGACCATTTCATCATTCACCCTGTCAGCCCAGCAGGCCATACCGGACACCTGCCCGGAAGACCTGGTACTCAATGCATGGAGCGATCTGAAATTCAGCACGCAGAAAAACAGCTTTATCAGTTCCCGCACACTGCATACACAGGGCGAGATCATTGTGGAAAGCGGCTTCAACGCAACTATTACTGCCAGCCAGGTCATTCATTTTTTACCGGGCTTTTCAGCCAGGCCCGGAAGCAGGTTAAGTGCTTATATAAACCCGGCGGCATGTAAAGAAACGGTTAACCCGGTCTCCAAGCGTGGCGTGACGATCGGTTCATGCTTATTTCCAAATCCCGGTAATGGTATATTTTATATCAGCATTCCGCAACCGTATACCGGTGTTAAATATGATCTATCTGTAATGACACTTGAAGGGAAGGTCGTTGAAAAAAGCAGCGGGCGCACCTCCCCTCTTATTTCATTAGACCTCACCGGTATGGCAAAGGGAATGTACCTTGTAAAGCTTCAGTATTTGGCATCCGGCAAGACAGAAATATTTAAGGTGATATTGCAGTAAGTGTTAAAGCTCAGCTCATCCGCCATGGTTCCTGTCTCACGAACCTTTTTTAATAATTATTTCGGTTCGAGACACGAATCGAGGCGAAAAATGTAACTATACAATTACCGTTTTAAAAAAAGGTTACAAAAACAGGGGCACCCCAAAATGAAAATAAAATGCAACTTTTTTAAAATGAGCTGAAATGCACGGTTGCAAAAAAATGATCTTAAAAAAGTTGCAAAATACAATGGGTAAGTGTGATGTTTCGCTGAAGTAAACCGCGGTTACCCCTTCGACTTCGCTCAGGACCGCCAGGACTGATAGACACGACCGCCCCGACCTTTCGGGAAGTGATCCCACAATGATCTCGTTTTAATTAATGATTTTGGGAGGGGACACTTGCCAGTTGGGGGTGTCGGGTTTAAGAGGTGGCTTGCGGAAGAGGATAGGAATACTGTCAGCGGCGAAGGGAACTTATAAGGAACTTATAAGGAACTTATAGGGAACTTATAGGGAACCTGGAGCATAGATACTCCCTACCTGCTATATACCTGCTATATACCTGCTTCCCGGATCACCCGTAGATAAGCCCTGTTAAAGCCGTACATAAGTCGTACATAAGCCGTGGAGGCACATACTATTTCGCTGAAGTAGACCGCGGTACCCCTTCGACTTCGCTCAGGACCGCCAGGACTGGGACACACAAGTGATCCCACAATGATCTAGTTTGAATTAATGATTTGGGGAGGGAACACCAAAAAAAACAAACTTGCGCCAGATGGGGGGGGTGCCTGGTGTCCAGATATTCATTTATACTGTATTGATATCTACCTGGTACTGTTGCTATGCCTGAGGTATGCCGGAGGTTGGGATGTGGCATAGATACCAGGGGCAGTTCCCGTACTGTTTGCATACTCTGTTAATACTCATCTCATACTATGTTGATACTAATCTCATACTGTTTTGATACTGTTCTGATACTCTTTGTATGCTTAAATACTAGTAATGCACCAAAACAAACTTGCGCCAAACACGGGATTTAGAACGACACAAGTGATCCCATGAACTTTACTCTTGAATTTAATCATTGCGTTGGGAATCCCGATAGCTATCGGACCAAAACAAACTTGCGCCAAATGGGGTGAAAGAAGGGAAAAACAAGATGTTGGTTTTAAACTCAACCAGGTGCAAAATCATCAGCCGGGCGTTTGCAGTTGTACAAAGAAATACGCCGTTTGTGAACGTCAATAAATTTAAAACTACAGCCTAAAATATTGCACTATTTATTTGCTTTTTAACATAGAATGCGCCAGTGGGAATGAAAAAAATATCGTTTGAACAGGTGTGAATTTTTATTGAATGGGGTGGATTGTTGTTGAATGTTGATTATCAATGAGGAAATATGGTGGCGATTGGCGAGGATAGCAAAGGGTAGAGAAAAATGAATTGCATTCCGGTCGGTGGGACACCGACCAAGGAGGAGAAAATTAATAATTTCGGGATGGAACACTTAAGACAGTGGAGGAGCAATTATCAGTGGTGCTATCACTTGCATTCTTCAAAAATTTTTCTTTCCTTGTAATCTCATTTAACACCTTAAATAATATTTATGGCTGATGAACAACCGGATGAATCACAAAACCAAACAGAAGATGCAAAAGACCTGATAAAATTAAAAAAATATCGGGATGATGTAGAAGGATATATTCTTGAAGGAGAAAAAAATTATAATACTACAATTACTTATGTAGCTGCCGGTGCTTTAGGATTGTTTTTAACTATAAATGAGAAATTTTTCCATTTGTTACAGGGACAAGGAAGTATTTACTTATTTCTAAGTATTATTTGTTTAATATTATCAATCTTACTGTATATATCAAATACTATTTTGGAATACAGGATAAGTGATGAACTGAGAACTGAGGCGGATACAATGCTTCAAAATAAAAAATACGATAGAAAAAAACTAACAGACAAATGGCAAAAGTATTTTAATAAAAGTCGTTGGTGGAGTCATTTACGTTTTGTATTACTTATACTGGGCATTATTTTCGAAATCATTTTTATATTACCCAATTTATTTGGTAATAAATCCGAAAAAGATAATCAACCAAATACGATTAAAATTGAGATACAGGATTTTAAAGGTAATATTAGTGTGCAGTTTGATAGTATTCACAACAAAATAAGCATCCAAAACAAAAAATAAATATGGCAACAAAAAAGAAAGCAGCAAAAAAAGCAGCGCCAAAGAAGTCGCCGCCTAAGCCACCTGCAAAAAAAGCAGCAGCAAAAAAAGCGGCAAAGAAAAAATAGATGACTTATACAAGGGCTCGTAAATACCTGCCCTTGTTTTTTCTGCCGAAGCGCTAACCGGTAACTCTCTATAATAAGTAAGCATGTTGAACACTCAAGGTATGCTCGTAAATGCCCATGCTGTTTTTAAATTCAAGTGCCTGCAATTGCCGGGCTTCGGTCGTTGGCGGGGACGCACAACGACGACCTTAGTAATGGCTACAGCTTAGAAACTTGGGCAGTAACGCCAACAACGGCCAAAGAGTGAGTTCAAGTTTGTCTGAAACAAGAATTGTTCCGCCCCCCCTTACCTGTGTCATTGGCAGTGCGTAAATGGGATGATTGGGCAATATCCTGTGGCACGGATGAACTGTGTGATCTTTGACGTAAGTTTTCTGCTTGCTGGTGCAATCTCATTCAACTTTTAGTGCTTTCACAAAATCTTTATCCTCTAATAATTTATCAATAGTATCTTCCAGTTCACTGATAAGTTTATCTGGATTATCAAAGAGAATCGGGAAGTGTTCAATTTCTTTTAACTGTTTTAAAAATCCGTATCGGCTATCTGCTTCTTCCTCACTCTGATTTTTGGGTAAATCTTTGTCTTTCTGGAAGATGCATATTCTTGGTATTGATCCCTTATCAAAAAGTGATTTAGCTTTTTCAAATTCTTCTAAAGAGTACTTACCCACTTTAGAATAAAACAGCATCACAAACAAATCACATTGCTCAATCTCAAGATTATAGTTGTCTTGTGAGCGAAGCGATTTGCCAATATGTTTGCCATCTTCCCATATTAATAGCTCAATTGAAAATCCTTGCTTTCTTAACGATTTGTTTTTTCTGCCGAGTGCCTGTTCTATTTTTTCACGTTCATTTATAAGTTCATTTGAAGATGCTAAAAACAGATTAAGTATGCGAATTTCAGGAATGCTTTCCCCAGGCACTTTTTCTTTTAGTTGAAGAGTGTATCCTTCTTTAAATTGCTCAAAGACAAAAGTATTTTCAAGTAGTTTCATAACATTGACCTCTGTTAAAGAATTATCACATTCTGCATCACGTCCTTTTTCTAAACGGAATTGAAGGTTAGCAAAATCGAAATAATGCTGCTTGTTTTTTCCGGTTCTACAACCATCACATGTACAAGGCACTTTTTCCTTGTATTTAATTCCTTTGTATTCCCCATGCAGTTCCCTGAAAGTTTTTAGTATTACCGTCATCATCTCTTTCCGGTTATTTCCCTGTGTTCTTATATGAAACGCATCCCGGCCCTCTAATTTCGTCTTAGAAACTTCAGCAAGTGCTTCCTCATCCCATTTTAGAATAACCCCATGTCGCCAAACCAACGTTCTTCCTGCTGCAATATCAGCGTG
>Ga0193752_1002067_pt1 | contig 15572 bp, 12 predicted proteins | sample H1c1metaG_FD_144924 | JGI IMG/M metagenome (GOLD analysis project Ga0193752, IMG submission 144924) | Soil microbial communities from a riparian zone of the East river system, Colorado, United States - H1c1 | ecosystem: Environmental > Terrestrial > Soil > Riparian zone | place: USA: East River... | reverse complement strand
GTCAGGGTGAAGCCGTTCAGTTATGGCGCCGCTTGCAAAAGTTACATCCTGCAAAATGATGGTCATGGAAAATTCAGTGACGTCACAGAAAAAATGGCTCCCGGTTTACTGAAAGCAGGTATGGTAACAGATGCCCAATGGTTCGACTATGACAAAGATGGCTGGCAGGATCTCGTGATAGCAGGTGAGTACATGCCGGTGACCATTTACCATAATACAAAAGGGAATTTGACAGAGGCCACCGAAGCCACCGGATTAGACAAAACACAGGGTTGGTGGAACCGGTTATCGATTGCAGATGTTAACGGCGATGGATATGCGGATATTATCGGCGCAAACCATGGCCTCAATTCAAAATTTAAGTCTTCCGAATCAAAACCTGTCACTTTGTATGTTGCAGACTTTGACAATAACGGTACTGCTGAACCTGTCATTTCGGGCTTTAATGGTGACACCAGCTATCCATTTTTACTAAAACATGATCTGGTCAGCGTGCTACCCTACCTTAAAAAAAAATACCTGAAATATGACAGTTATAAAAACCAGACTGTTGAAGACATATTTAACCCGGAGCAATTAAATTCTGCCCGGAAACTCAGCGCATTGTGTATGGAGAGTTCTGTTTTTCTGAATAATAAAGCAGGTAAATTTATTCGCAAACCGTTGCCGGCAGAAGCGCAGCTCAGCAGTATGTATAGCATCCTGACTTATGACTTTGATGGAGACGGCAAGCCCGATCTGTTATTGGGAGGGAATTTTTATGAATCAAAACCCGAAGTCGGCATTTATGCCGCTTCATATGGTTGTTATCTGAAAGGACAAGGTAACGGAAACTTTGATTATGTTCCCCTGGACAAATCAGGACTGGCGATCGAAGGGGCCGTCAGAGATATGATTCTTATCAGACAGAAAAATAATTTATTGATGCTCACCGGAAGGAACAATGCTTCCATTCAAATTGAAAAAATCATTAAACCAAAAAGGTAAGATAGATGACAAAAAAGGTTCATGGATATGGAATACTGCTGGCTTTGTTCATTACAGCCGGATGCGGCAGAAGTAAGATGGAACAGTATGAATCCCTTGTGAAACAGGAGAAAAAAAAGAATATCAAAGTCAACGATATCTTTTTTGGCATTTCCCTGGGTATGGACACGAAGAAGTTTTATAAACATTGCTGGGAGCTTAATAAAAAGGGGTTGTTTACAGACGGCATGGGTAACACCAGTATAAATTACAAGCTGGTTAAAAATGAACTTAAACATCCTGCCGACATGAATTTTTATCCCGAATTTAAGGATGGGAAGATCACAACCATGGGGGTCCTCTTTCAATATGCAGGCTGGGGCCCATGGACAAAAGAACTGGGCTCAGATCACCTGTTAAATGATGTTTTAAGTATGTATAAGAAATGGTATCCGGGTGGCAATCCTTTTATTATAATTGATGATCCCAAAAAAGGAATCATTTATGTTAAGGTCGACGGGAATCGCAGAATAATTCTTGGCCGCTATGATGATACACAGGTTAAAGCCGATTATGTTGATTTATCAGTAAATGAAAAATCATGAAATTGAAAAGATGTCCACGGCCCAGGCAATCCGTTCTGTTGAGGTACTGTATTTTTTTGAGTTTAGTTTTAACAGTCATTTTATTCACTTCATGCAATCAACAACCAACTCCCGCATCTCCGGTCTTATTTACCAAAATGAATCCCGGACAAACCGGCATTAATTTCTCAAATGATCTGAAATACGATTCTAAATTCAATATTTATACATACCGCAATTTTTATAATGGAGGTGGCGTAGCAATTGGTGACATCAATAATGATGGACTGCCGGATATCTTTTTTACTGCTAACATGGAGAATAGCAAGCTGTTTCTGAATAAGGGGAATCTCAGGTTTGAAGATGTTACAGAGAAGGCAGGGATTAAGCACAAAAATCAATGGTCAACCGGTGTCAGCATGGCTGACGTAAATGGTGATGGCCTGATAGATATTTATGTCTGCAATAGCGGAGATATAAAAGGAGATAAAAGGCAAAACGAATTATATATCAATAACGGCAATCTCACCTTTACTGAAAGGGCCGCTGAGTTTGGACTTGATGAACGGGGTCTCTCAACTCATGCAGCTTTTTTTGATTTTGATCATGACGGTGACCTGGATATGTTCCTGTTAAATAATTCTTTTCGTGCCATCGGTTCCTTCAACCACACCAAAAACGAAAGAGACAAAAGAGACTCTATCGGCGGCCATAAATTCTTTCGGAATGATAACAATCACTTTACTGATATAAGTGAACAGGCGGGAATTTATGGAAGTGTTATCGGCTTCGGCCTCGGTGTTACCGTTGGCGATGTAAACAATGACGGTTGGCAGGATATCTATGTTTCCAATGATTTCTTCGAAAAAGATTATCTGTATATCAATGAAATGAATGGGAAATTCAGGGAGAGTCTTGAATCGGAAATGATGAGTATCAGTAATGCCTCGATGGGTGCTGATATGGCAGATATCAATAATGATGGCAACCCCGATATATTCGTAACCGAAATGTTACCGGAAGATAATGCATCGGTCAAAACGAAAACAACTTTTCAGGATTGGGATAAATACCAGCTGGATCTTAAATATGGATACTACCATCAGTTTACCAGGAACATGCTCCAATTAAATAACGGGAACAACAGTTTTAGTGAAATTGGCCGGTTAGCCGGCGTTTCTGCAACAGACTGGAGTTGGGGGGCACTACTGACTGATCTTGATAACGACGGCTTCAAAGACATTTTTGTGGCAAATGGAATTTACCAGGATCTTACCAATGAAGATTACATACAGTTTATATCCAATGAAGCATTTTACCGCCAGATAGTTTCGGGAAAAGCTGATTACAAAAAAATGATTGATCTCATTCCATCTCATCCAATATCCAATTATGCTTTTCAAAACCAGGGGAATCTTCGTTTTGTTAATAAGGCCCGGGAGTGGGGACTCGATGAACCGGGTTTCAGCAACGGTTCGGCTTATGGAGATCTTGATAACGACGGCGATCTGGACCTGGTAATAAATAATGTAAATATGCCGTGTTTTGTTTACCGCAATAACAGCACAGATATTTATCCTGAAAACAAATTTCTCAAAGTTGCCCTCGAAGGCAAAGGAAAAAACCGATTTGGTGTTGGCGCAAAAGTGAAAGTGCATTATAATAATACAATTGCATACCAGGAACAAATGCCGGTACGGGGATTCGAATCAACAGTTGACCACCGTTTGAATTTTGGACTTGGAAAGGCAACTAAGATAGATTCAGTTGAGGTTCTATGGAACGATGGCGTCGTCTCTGTTTTGAAAAACGTCCGGCTCAACGCTTTGCTGACAGTAAAAGAACCAAATTCAAAAAGTCAATCCAATGTGGCCGGAATTATAACGAACAATACCACAGTGTTCGCCGATGATAAAGAAGATCATGGTCTTGACTTTACACATAAAGAAAATGATTTCGTGGATTTCGATCGGGACAGATTGATATTTCATATGATGTCTACCAGTGGGCCAAAAATAGTGAAGGGCGATATTAATAATGATGGATTGGAAGACCTTTATATCTGTGGCGCCAAAGATCAGCCGGGAGCCATCTTTAAACAGCAGAAAGGAGAAAAGTTTATACGTACAAACCAGGTTCTGCTGCAAACAGATGCAGCAAGTGAGGACACGGATGCGCTTTTTTTTGATGCAGATGGTGATAAAGATATGGATCTGTATGTATGCAGTGGCGGCAATGAATTTTCACCGAATTCCACTGCATTGATAAATCGTTTGTACTTCAACGATGGTAAGGGCAATTTTACCAAATCTCCGCAGGTATTGCCTTCTTATATATTCGAAAGCACCAGTTGTGTACGTGCTGCAGATTTTGATGGGGATAATGACCTGGATCTTTTCGTAGGTGTTCGATTGATTCCCTTCAGGTATGGTGTGCCGTGCAAGGGTTATGTGTTGATCAATGACGGAAAAGGAAACTTTTCGGATGTAACATCAAAAGTTGCCCCCGGCCTAATTGACGTCGGAATGATAACAGATGCTGCCTGGTTCGATTACGACAAGGACAACAAGCCCGACCTCGTGATAGCAGGTGAATATATGCCTGTCAGAATTTTTCATAATGAAAATAACGTGCTTAAAGAAGTGAGCGCTGATGCCGGGTTACAGAACACCAACGGCTGGTGGAACAGGCTGGTGATAACAGACATTAACCATGATGGCTACGCTGACATCATTGCGGGCAATCATGGTCTCAATTCAAGATTCATTGCATCGCCTGAAAAACCAGTAAATATGTATATAGGTGATTTTTCAGGCAACGGTACCATGCAGCAGGTTACTACCTGCTATTTTAAAGACAGCTCCTACCCCATTCATCTCAGACATGATCTTGTTTCGGTGTTGCCTTATCTTAAGAAGAAATATTTAAAATACGATAGTTATAAAAATGAGACTATATCAGATATATTTTCGGGTGATCAATTAAGTAAGGCAATTAAACTTAGTGCTTACACTATGAACACAACAGTTTTCATAAATAATACAAAAGGAAAATTTATTTCAAAACCATTGCCGGTGGAAGCACAGTTTTCACCTGTTTATGCTATCGCTGCTGACGACTATGATAATGATGGCAATATTGATATTTTGCTTGGTGGAAATCTTTTCCAGGCAAAACCGGAGGTTGGAATATATGATGCAAGTTATGGGCTGATGCTAAGAGGTGATGGGAAAGGGAATTTTTCAGCATTAACGCCACAGCAGTCAGGCATTAACATCCGGGGAGCAATAAGGGATATTGTACCTGTTATGGCAGGTAGAAAGAAATTGATGTTAATTGGTGAAAATAATGGCAGATTAAAAATTATCACCAGGCAGGCAAAACCTGCCCGGTGAAATAGTGATTATTAATATTGTTCATTATGTTGCTTTATGTTGCCTTTAAAAAAATATGAAGGCCTTAATCTGACGGTCTTAACCTTTTGTCAGCTTCATCTCCATATTTTTAAATTGCTTTCCGGTCTTCATATCCGGGCCATACATTTCCATTATTTCAGTCTTATCATCAATTGTTTTCATCACTTGTTTTATCTCGCACATTTTTCCGTTGGCAGGACAAATCATTTTTCCGGTATAAGTCACCGTTTTGCTGGCATCGTCTGAAGTGCCTTCCATATTCATAATTCCGGTGCTCATATTATCAACCCAGGTACTTACCCATAACTTTCTTGCATTATCATATCCGGTTGTGCTTGTGCCTTCGAATGGCATCCCCATCATATTGCCTTTAAAGTTGCTCACCTGGTACCGGCCGCCCATGACCATTTTATTTGTAACCAGACCTTTGAATTTCGAAGGTGTGGCTTCAGGTGAATCCCACATGGTTATCTCTGCCTGCCAGTTTCCGTTGGCTTTGGCAAGCAATGCCTGTTCTTTTCCTGGTGTGCCAGATTCCATCATCGCTTTCATAGCAGTAGCTGAGTCTACCGGAACCCATTCTTCAGCTTTGGGCTCCGCGGCTAAAGTAGTTGTTCCCGCTTCAGATGAATCGGACTTTGTGCTTTCAGGATTTTTTACCTCGCTATTACAGGAGATCAAAATGGCGCTGCAAACTGCAATTAAAGTGAGTTTCATATTACAAGTTTTAGGTATCTAATATACAAAAATCTCACCGAAAATCGTTTGCATTGTATTAACTTCTGACCTGGAGAATATACCTGGCTTCCAATGTTCAAACAGCATTTGGTTGATGTCACCCCTCCGTCTTCACTCTTAACCGGGTTCATCAATGCCGCACGCATGTTTTGGTAACCACAGTGATCAATGAAAGAAAATACACGAATGAGTTTAAGCATGGTAGCCTCTGTTTCATAACACTCGGCTACCAGTTCATCCAGGAACTTGTGGTCATAGAGGAATTTATTTTCAGAAGATTTATTGTTTAAATCGCCTGATGATTAAATTTCTTCAGCCTGGGCCTATTTGCCCGATAAAGATTTATTGAAATGCTGGCCAATTGCTGAACATCCCGAAAATATAACCTTACGTGTAATTCCTGTCAATGAAAGCTCTGTTTTACTGACCTTCAGAAGATGAGATTCCATGAGTTGATGTTGAAAAAAAGGCTTCTATCGTCCGGAGCAAAGAAAATAATGATTGTATCGTTGTTGTTTATAATAAATTTTCAGGGAAGCAGCCAATCTCCCAACTCAATTTCTTTAAAGCTTCGCGACAGTATTATAATTGAATGTAAGCGGATAGAAGCCGGCACTTTTCTCATGGGTTCTTCTGATGAGGATACTTTGGCAGGCGCACCAGAAAAGCCTCGTCGCACAATAGAAATTAAAGAACCGTTTTATCTGGGCCTGACAACCGTTACCTTGCAACAGTTCCGGGTTTTTATCGAAGAGACCGGATATAAAACAATTGCTGAATCAGATGGAATTGGTGGTCATGGTTATAACAAAGAAAAATATAAGTTCGAAGGTCTTTTTCCTCAATACACCTGGAAGTATACTGGCTGGGTCCAGACACCGTATCATCCTGTGGCGAATATTTCCTGGATTGATGCCACTAAGTTTTGTGAATGGCTATCAAAAAAAACCGGGAGAATAGTCCGCCTGCCGAAGGAAGAGGAATGGGAATATGCGTGCAGGGCAGGAACCACGAGCTTATTTTATACCGGGGACGACCCGCTAAGTCTTAAGGGTTATGCGAATGTTGCCGAAGATGCCCTAAGGGAGAAAGTAGATACAAATTCAGTCACTAACAGCGACAGACCGTTCCCATTTAATGATGGCTTTCCTTTCACTTCGCCTGTAGGTAGTTTTAAACCGAATCCATGGGGACTGTATGATATGATTGGAAATGTCTATCAAATTTGTAATGGCGCATTTTCTTCGACAGAAAGCGAACGGCAATATAATAACGTAGTACGCGGTGGCTCTTATAATTCCAGTCCGGAATTTTTACGCTGTGCTTTCAGGGGCAGTGTAAAATCTTCCAGTAAGTATAGTTATACAGGATTTCGCATCGCTGTTACAAAGTAATCTTAAAAGAAGACCAAATTTAAAATGTCTGACACTTTGTAGCAACGATGATGACTATGGCAATGCTGAAATAGCTCGTATTTTCCAGGACTTACATATAAAAGGTTTCAGATTTTATCTTACCATCCTTCACTTCATAAACACAAAGCTCTGTCATTCTCATTCTATCCTTTCCCTTCATAGTAACATCCATCGTCATAGAGATGGCAAAAGAATTATCCGCAAAAAGTGGTTGTGATACAGCGAGGTTGTGCATTTCCTGAACCATTGAATAGAACACTTTGCCTTTTTCTATAATAGCTTTAATGCCTTTCGTTTCTTTTTCAAATTCTGGCGTAGCAAAGGGCTCGATGCTAACGACATCAGGCGCATAAAGTTCTTGCTGCGCCTTTTCAAAATCTCCTTTACGGCAAAGCTCTACAAGCCGGTTTGCAATTTCCTGAATAGTCATAAAATATATTTTACTAAAGCTATGCACAAATCAGACCATGCGTATATTATATTTAGGCAAACTCAAGCGGATAGTTCGAAAAACTTACGCACGAAAATCAGTCTCCTATTCTAAAAAGTTAATTCACAATGGGTTAAATAATTATGATCGCTGAAACATAATGTATGCAGGGAGTTTGGAAAACAACAGAAGACCAGCAGAATCTTTTTTCATGAGCTCATGAGAAGAAACTAAATACTTTAAATTCAGCTACCTTTTGCCATAATCATCAGAAGTTTTATTTGTCAGACGCTCTATTTGTTGTTAGACACTCTATTGCTGTTAGACGTTCTATTTGTTGTTAGACGTTCGTTGTTCTTTCACTCTTGTAAGTCATCAATGTTACCCCGGATTTGTATCCTTTTGCATCAATTAATGCAAGTTTATGTCTGCGTTCAATATTTTGAAAAAGCGGTCTGCCCTTTCCAAGAATAACAGGATGTATTGCAAGCCGATACTCATCAATTAAATCCAGGTTGAGAAAAGTGGTGACAATCTGAGCGCCCCCATACAACCAAATATTTTTTCCTGGTTGTTTTTTAATTTCAGATACCCTTTCTTTAATATTTGAATTAATAAAAATTGCCTTACTATTATCGTTTGTTTTTGTTGTTGAAAAAACATATTTCTGTTTACTGTGCATTAACCTGTACACATCCTTAATTTTTTGAGTGGCATTTTCGTCCGGTTGGAAATTCCCCCATTTGTCGTAGCTAACACGACCATAAAAAACAATATCCTTGTCGCTTAAGATTTCATCCAGGATATCTGCAAAATCAATTGTTTCATCCCTGACCAGCCAGTCAATTTCGCCGTTGGGTCCTTCAATGAAACCGTCGAGTGTGATGGCGAGGTTTAAAATTATTTTTCGCATGGTCAGAAAATTTAACGGTCAGTAAAATTTACTGCCTAATCAAATCTACTTGTTAATCAAATCTACTTGTTAGTCAAATCTACTTGTTAATCAAATTTAAGTCGGGATAAAATCGTCGCCAACTTTTTCAAAAATGCGGCGGACATAATTTACCTGCCCGAGATGATAATTTAAATGAAGCAGCAACTGCACCAGCACGTAGCTGTTAGAGGTTTTCATATTGTCAAAACCAGTGGGTATTCGGCCTCCATTTGTTCTTGAGTGAGGGCGCCCACCGTTTCATTGATCATGGGAATAAGTTCTTCCAACCCGGCCACGAGATCTTTTCTTGCCATATTTTTTTTAATAAACTCCTGGTCGCGGTCACGAACATACCCGGTTTGAGCAAGCGTGGCTCCGATAAGATAATTCAGACCCCCAATGATATGCAATGCAAGATTGCCGCCCGGGTTCTTCACAGTACCCAGGGTTCTCCACAGGTCCTCTTCATTTCTAAATAAGTTTACTTCTTCGATCAGCTTACGGATGTCTCTCTCGTAGAAATTTGCTAAAACACTATTCAACATGACAATAATATTTAACTGTAAGATTACAAAGCTTAGATTCATAAAATTACCGCTTATATGTGAATCAATCTTCCACAGCCAATCTTCCGGCTAATCTTATATCTCTCGACGACGCACCTATCATTATGCGGAAATCTCCGGGTTCAACAACTTTCTTAAGATTTGCATCCAGCATAGAAAGCTGTTCAGGACCAATTATAAAGATCAATTCTTTTTCTTCTCCTGAACGCAGGTTGATCCGTTGAAAAGCCTTTAGTTCCATTACGGGTCTTGCTAATGACGCAAGTTCATCTCTGATATACAATTGCACTACTTCGTCGCCGGTTCTTTTACCTGTATTTTTTACTTTGCACCTGACCTCTAAGGAATCATTTGCCTTTATATTCGATTTGCTAAATCGTAACTCTGTATACTGAAAGTTTGTATAACTTAAACCAAATCCAAATGGAAACAAAGGCAACCCGGTAAGATCATAGTAATCATCCCCGCGTCCGGTAGGCTTATGATTATAGACCAATGGTACTTGCCCTACAGAAATGGGGAAACTGACTGGTAAACGGCCCCCCGGATTATAATCTCCGAAGAGCACATCTGCCACAGCATTCCCACCTTCTTCACCCGGATACCATATATCTATAATTCCCGGAATTTTCCCGATCCATGAAGACATGGTAATGGCGCTTCCTCCTACAAGTACAAGCACAACCGGTTTGCCCGTTTCAGCAACTTTATGAATCAACGCTTCCTGTGCACCCGGAAGGTCGAGGCTGGCACGATCCTGGAATTCCCCTTCATGTATGCCGGCAACAATCACAGCCAGCTCTGAATTCTTTGCAAGCGCCACCGCATCGCTAATAAGTTTGTCCTGCTCTTTTTTTATCCCGTAATCCCAAATCAGCCTGATATTTCCGTTGGTAACAGGTTCATAAAATTCAATTCGCAAATGGTATTGTTTGTCTTTGATGAATTGATGCTGAATAGTGGATTTGTGATAGCTTATTTTTCGCCATTTATCTATTGCAAGCTTGTTGTCTATGTACATTCGAAAGCCATCATTTCCTTCAAGACCTATATTGAACATACCGGTTTCAGGTATTGAAATATTTCCAGACCAGCGTACTGAATAGTTGTCTGTACGCAATCTTTCATCAGGCGCCATAAAGGTCCATTTGAAGCTAATTTGTTTATCATTTCTCGTAAACAATGGTGAACCCCTTAATGTGATATTTTCGAAATACGTGGCTATTAGTCCGGTTGTTTTTTTCCCTTTCTCATCTATAGACGACAAGTATTGCGAAGGCACCACGATCGTATTTTCTGAAATGATTCCGGGACCTGGTGCGTATTGAACGCGAATATTATCACCGGCTCTTTTGCGTATTCCATCCAATATATTTACCTTATTATTTCCTGGTCCACTGTAGCCCCCGAGCCTTGCTGCTGTAGCATCGGTGCCTATTAATGCCATAGACTTAACATTTGTGCGCAGTGGAAGAATATTGTTTTCATTTTTAAGCAACACGATCGACTCCAGCGCCGCTTTTTTGGCAATGGCTTTATGGTTAACTACGGTCATTAGCCTGGTGACCTCCTTTTCGTCGGTATAAGGGTTTTCAAAAAGTCCCAGTTCAAATTTAGCAGTGAGCACACGGCTCACTGCGTCATCGATGACTGAGTCGCCGATACTTCCGTCCAGAAAATACGGTATAAATAATTTGTGGTGTTCCTGGTCAGTTTGAAAAATTACATCGAGGCCGTTTTTGACACTTGCAGCTCCGGAAGCCGGATAATCTTTGGTGGTGAAGTGTAAAACGTTTGCGCCGCCAACGGCACCTGCATCAGAAATTACAAAACCTTTAAATTTCCATTCTTTTTTTAACTTTCGTTGCAGCAGCCAACTGTTTGCCGATGCGGGGCTACCATCAAGTGAATTATAGCTGGTCATAATGGATCGGGATCCGCCACGTTCAATACAGGCCTGGAAAGGAGGCAGATAAATTTCCTCGAGTAACCGCTCACTAAAATGAATCGGATAGCTATCTCGTCCGCCATCTCCTGAATTTGCCAGAAAATGTTTTGGAGTAGTAATTATATTTTGTTGTTCAAATTGTTTTACAAATGCAGCGCCCATCTCAGCGGAAAGAAATGGGTCTTCGCCATAAGTTTCTTCCACGCGTCCCCAGCGCACATCATTGGCAATGTTCACAACCGGAGATAACACCTGCCGGATACCCCGTGCTTTAGCCTCCGTTGCTATAGCCTTTGCAACTTCACCCATAAGCAGTGTATTAAAAGTTGCTGCAAGTGCAATTGACTGGGGAAATACGGTTCCACCTTCGCGAACTATGCCATGCAGCGCCTCGTCAAAGGCAATAACCGGAATGCCTAACCGTGTTTTTTCTACAAAGTATTTCTGAGTCTTGTTAATCTTTTTAAGAGGGAAACGGCCGATTCTTTAGTGTTGTACTGAAGTAATTGGGCAGATGCCTGGTTATCTTCTGATACTGCGCTAAACTGAAAGCCAAATATCCCATTTTTAAATTTCGTTTCATTCGAAGTATCCACCTGACCCGGAATCATAAATAGCTGCCAGAACTTTTCTTCCTTAGTCATACGCGACAGCAGATCTTTTACACGTGCCACTACCGGCAGCCTGGAATCGCGGTAGGGTAACCGGGTTTGCCCTTGAGCACTGCACTGTAAAATCACGTTCGCCAGGATAAAGAAAAATAAGTTTTTCATAATTACTATCAAACGTATCGATAATTTAAATTGCAATGTTAACCTTAGCTTGAATTCATAAAATTACCGCTGGAGTAGGACGAGCAGAAAGCGGCGAAAATGAGAGCGGAAAACAGAGCGGAGAAAGAGGGAAAATGAGAGCGGAGACCAACATCGCTCTTCGCTCTGTCGCTCTCCGCTCTCATTTTGGTGCCCAGAACAGGAATCGAACCTGCACTACCTTTCGATAACAAGATTTTGAGTCTAGCGCGTCTACCAATTCCGCCATCTGGGCTCAAAAAAACATCAGATTACGATGTCTTAAAAGGGATGCAATGTTACAACTCTGCACCCTTTTCACCAAAAGTCCCGGGATATTATTTATGACTATATGCAATTAGCGACAACAACTTTTTTTGGGAAAGATCCATTTTCGGACAAATCTTAATATTTTTTGAATCATGGGCGGGTCTTTTGAATCATGAGCTAGTCGAGTTGGAGATCATTTTCAATCATTTTCGAAGAATAAAGAACAAACCGGAATAAAAATCGTCTTTTAATCGCTCCAAATTGAACAACTTTAAAATTGCAAAATAGGGAAGAATCAAAGTAAACAACAGATAGCGCACAAATTTGTTTTTGACAGAATTAATTTTCCGGCGCAGAATGTCCCAGATCACAATAAACCCATTGCCAAGCCTCAGGGACTCAACTGACGAAAATGCTTTGAAATGTCTTAGAAAAAAACTTTCCGTAAGGCGTATCGAGTCACCGGTATCCCGGTACATAAAAGGAGTACTGATAAAGACCGTACCTCCCGGTTTAAGCAGCCGGTAAATTTCACCAATGGATTTCTCGTATTGATCCAGGTAAAGAAATACTTCAATACAAATGATGCTGTCAAATGAATTGTCCTCAAAAGGCAAACCTTTCTGAATATCGCCATAGAGCACCCCTAATTTCTCATTAGGTGTGAGATCGATAGCTGTCACTGATGCATCAAAGAGATGATTATATCTCGGGCGCATCGCTCCAATATCAAGCGTTTTGCCGGTGATCAGACGTTTATGTCTGAAAAGAGTTTTTTCGACAAGACAACGATGATATGTTTTGAAGCGATAATCTGCGATTCTCATAATTAGCTAGCCCCGATTACATGTTAAAATAATATAATACGATCAGCGGCTGCGGGTACCTGGCCAAAGATAAAAATTCTGGAGTCCTGTTTCTAAAGTATTACAAGTTTGGTGTAACATTTCTTGAATGTCCACGTCTCTAAGCTATCGGGTACCATCACTTCAAAACAATCAATCATACATTATGATCAGGAACTTTTTTAAGATTGCCTTTCGTAATATGGCGAAAAGCAAAACCTATAGTTTTATCAACGTCCTCGGTCTGGCTGTTGGTCTTGCTGTTTCGATACTGATCGGATTATGGATTTATGATGAACTATCATTCAATAAATACCATAAAAATTACAAACAGATCGCCCAACTTTATACCACACAAACCTTCAATAATGAAACCGGCACGCATCAGGCCGTTGCCATTCCGATGGCTTCTGAATTAAGAACTAAATACGCTTCCGACTTTAAATACGTTGCCCTTTGCTCCTGGAATTTTTCTCATTTATTGGCGGTGGGCGAAAAGAAACTCAACATGGAAGGAATGTGGGCTGAACCTGACTTTCCAAAAATCCTTGATATCAATATCCTGAAAGGCAGCCAGTCAGCATTAACCGATCCTTCGTCGATACTCATCAATAAATCCCTGGCAAAATCGTTATTCGGAACGGACGACCCTGTCAACAAAACGATTAAACTGGATAATAAGAGTGAGGTAAAGGTGGCAGGTGTGTATGAAGATTTCCCACACAATTCAAACTTCAGTAGTGTTCATTTTTTATTATCCTGGAGTAAATACAAGGCGACGGAAGATTGGATCAAAAGATCGGAAACGCAATGGAACAATCACTCATTTCAGATCTTTATGCTGTTGAATAAAAACAGCAGTTTCAGTAAGACAACAGCAAAAATAAAAAGTATTCCAAAAGCACATGTGGAAGAGGGTAAGGAAGAAGTGTTGCTTCATCCGATGGAGAAATGGCATCTGCACAGTGACTTTAAAAACGGAAAGATCGTGGGAGGAAGAATTGAATTTGTATGGCTGTTTGGAATCATCGGCATTTTTGTATTACTGCTTGCCTGCATCAACTTTATGAATCTTTCTACTGCAAGAAGTGAAAAAAGAGCCAAAGAGGTCGGCATCCGCAAAACGGTCGGTTCTTCGCGCCGCCAGCTGATAACCCAGTTTCTGAGTGAATCGGTCCTGGTTTCATTATTTGCGTACGTTGTTGCAATCCTGTTGGTACTGCTGCTTCTTTCGTTCTTTAACGGCTTGGCCAATAAAGAAATCCGCTTCCCGTGGGCCAGGCCTGGTTTCTGGGGATTGACATTACTCTTTACCATTCTTACCGGATTAATCGCCGGCAGTTATCCAGCGTTTTATCTTTCAGGATTCCGACCTGTAAAAGTTTTAAAAGGAACGTTCCGGGTTGGCAGATATGCAGCCGTTCCCAGAAAGGTACTGGTCATTCTTCAATTTACTGTTTCGATCGCGTTGATCATAGGGACAATAATTGTGTTCCGGCAGATCCAGCATGCTAAAAGCCGCCCTGTTGGTTATTCACGCGAAGGATTGCTGACAACTATGATTGGAACAGAGGAGCTAGGCAAAAACATTCCCAATATCGAGCAGGAGTTGCTCACATCCGGGACAATTTCAAGTCTGGCCGTTTCATCGAGTCCTTCTACCGGGATCTGGTCAAACCAAATTGGATTCGAATGGAAAGGAAAAGATCCGAACGCAGTTCCTCTCTTCGGCATAGTGGCTGTGAGTCACGATTTTGGCAAAACAATAAAATGGAATATTCTCAAGGGCCGGGATTTCTCAAGAAGTTTTCTTACAGATTCCGGAGCTTTGATCCTCAATGAAGCTGCTGTAAAACTCACAGGTTTAAAAAATCCCGTTGGAGAAGTTATTAAATGGAATGATAAAGACCGGCCTGTTGTTGGCGTGGTGAAAGACATGGTAATGGAATCACCTTATAGTCCGGTGAAGCCAACAATATTTTTTCTGGATTACGGTTGGAAGAATGTAATTACCATGCGCATCAATCCATCGCTTTCTGTTAAAGCAGCACTGCAAAAAATTGAACCGGTATTTAAAAAATATAATCCTGAAGCCCCATTTGATTACAAGTTTACGGATGATGATTATGCAGAGAAATTTTCAGATGAAGAAAGGATCGGTAATCTTGCAACTTTTTTTGCCATCCTTGCAATATTTATTTCGTGTCTTGGATTATTTGGACTTGCATCTTTTGTCGCAGAACAAAGAACCAAGGAGATCGGCGTTCGCAAGGTGCTTGGAGCTACCGTAACGAATGTATGGCAAATGCTTTCGAAAGATTTCGTAGTGCTTGTATTGATTTCCTGTGTTATTGCAATTCCTTTGGCGTGGTATTTTCTCTATGGTTGGCTCGAGCGCTATGAATATCGTACAGAAATTTCGTGGTGGGTATTTATTATTGCAGTGAGTGGCGCCATGATCATCACATTACTTACAATAAGTTTTCAGGCTATTAAAGCCGGCCTGGCAAATCCGGTAAAAAGTTTGAGATCGGAATGATGTAGCGCGGACATCCTTGTCCTCCCTTGTATGTCTCGTCCTGAAATAGGTTTACACTTTAAAACCTAGATTATGGGCATTAAAGAGACAATTATCAACGAATATTTAGAAGGGAAATTGGATTTCCGAG
>Ga0193752_1002065_pt1 | contig 15574 bp, 9 predicted proteins | sample H1c1metaG_FD_144924 | JGI IMG/M metagenome (GOLD analysis project Ga0193752, IMG submission 144924) | Soil microbial communities from a riparian zone of the East river system, Colorado, United States - H1c1 | ecosystem: Environmental > Terrestrial > Soil > Riparian zone | place: USA: East River... | reverse complement strand
CTCCAGGGTTGGGGTTAGTGCCGGCACCCAACACATCTTCACATTTATTGTAATTGATTTGGTTCCCACCTCCTGTGACGCCGTTAAACTGCACAAAATTACCTGCAGGAAACGGTCCCCGCATTTGCAAGAATTCATTATTTAAAACTTTAATGTTACTGCCGATATGAACAAATACACCCGCTGATACATTATTGAAAAAGCAACTATCTATCAATACGTTGGTGCAATTGTAAAGATATATTCCCTGCGATGAGGAGTTCATTAACTTACAGCGTGTGATATGAATATTTGAACAATTAAGCAGTGCGATGCAAGCTGCAGATTTTCCATTAATTGAATCCCCACTGATGGTAAGATTATTCTGTCCGATCAGATAAATAGGTTTTACCAAAGTATAAGCAATGCTTGAGCCTGATTGATTTGAAGTAGCTGATAGAGCTACTCCATCATATTTGTTGACCAAATGATTTGATGAGTGAGTATTAATGTCCTTACTGGCTGGATAGCCCAACTTATATATGTAAGAAACGGAAGAAAGCATAAAATATGCGAATAGTGGTAAAAAGGCACACTTAAGTGTACGATTTTTAGAATATTGGAACCTAAGTCTCATATGTTTGTTTGATTATAATTTGATACGATACAATTTCCATAAGGTTTCACTTTATATTACAGGCTGAACAGTATGAAATCGTATTGGCTTTTGTAAGAATTTCTTTGGAAAATAGAAAAGGTAAGAGTATCAGGAATATGAATATTGATGAAAGCGAAAACTTTAATAAGGTTGCCTTCGGCTTTGTGAAATACATCATATTAGTTTAAACTTAATAGTTGTACTATTACGGTAAAACGTCGAATAAGTTACATTTTCAAGTGTTTTTGCTGTAAGCAGGGAAGCTGATTACTAATTTACAGGCTATTTTTATGTTCAATTAGCCATACTTAATGTTCTATATTGCATACTGTTATATCTTTAAACGCATTCATTTTCTAATGAAATTATCAAGAAAGTAGTGTATTAATTACAATAAGCTATTCCAAATAGTTGTAATTTTTCAATTCTCACATTTTATTTCGATCAAAAAGAAATCTTACCATGTATAAATTTACTCATGTGGGGAGTTTATTACCCAGCCGCTGGAATCCTATTTTGTGCTGAAATATCTTTAAACAATGGCTTTATTCGAAAAACAAGGCTCATTTGAGTATAATAAGTATATGAATAATAGCTAAAACTGAAAATGTGGGGATAAAACAAGGGGAATGAATTTTAATGCATAGTTATTGCATATCAATTATCACAATCCTACAAAAGAAGAATATGGTACACAGATACAAACAGTTCTATAACGCAATCAATCTAACCTTAGATTATCTGTTACTCAACATTTCGTTGATAGTTGTTTATAATGTTTTAGATCATTCATTAGTATCATGGATGAACAATAAAAATTATTTGCCGGTAGTTTTGGTATTTAATCTTATATGGCTCTTATCATCTAATATCACCAGTCTATATAATTCAGTTTCAGATATTGATATAAAAGTTTATCACAGCGTTATCAAAACCTATTTGTTGTATTTAAGCTTAATATGTGTCATCATATTACTGGTTATCGGAACAAAATCATATTTTATCACTCAGGAATATTTGTTTTACTCAATGTCATTATTTGGTGTTTTATTGGGGGTTTGGAAAATATTCTTTTTTATAATAAGAAAAAGCGAACGTGTACTGTTAAGCAATTCACGCAATGCTATTATAGTAGGCGCCAGCCGTGCCGGTAATGAATTATATGACCAGTTTAGCAATAAAGTACTTAAAGGATACAATCTGTTAGGATTTTTTGATGATGATCCGTCAAGGGTTTCTCAGCAGCACCTGTACCTGGGTAACACCAGTCTGTGTATGGATTATGTACTTAAAAATAATGTTGAGGAAATATTTTGTGCACTGCCGTATTCTGAACATAAAACTATTGAGCGTTTAATGTCAGATTCTGACAAGAACCTTATCAGGTTTAAAATTGTACCTGAATATCATGAATATTTCAAAAACACTTCTTACCTGCAAAATTTAGGTAATATTCCAATCTTATCTGTAAGGGCAGAACCTTTAGAAAATATATTAAACAGGGCGATCAAACGTATATTTGATATTGTATTCTCGGTATTGATCATCGTGTTTGTTTTCAGCTGGTTGTTCCCTATCCTTGCTTTGTTAATCAAGTTGGAATCAAAAGGCCCTATATTCTTTACACAATCACGTTCAGGGCGCGATAACAACGCCTTTAAATGTTACAAATTCAGAAGTATGCGGGTTAATAAAGAATCTAATCATGTACAAGCTACATTAGGAGATCCGCGTATTACCAAATTAGGTACGTTTATGCGCAAAACTAGTCTTGATGAATTACCTCAATTCTTTAATGTACTGATAGGTAATATGTCAACAGTGGGTCCGCGTCCGCACATGCTGAGCCATACTGAACAATACTCAAGCCTTATAGATCAATTCATGGTACGTCATTTCATGAAGCCAGGGATTACCGGATGGGCGCAGATCAATGGCTTACGCGGTGAAACCAAAACAACTGAAGCTATGCTTGAGCGTGTTGAGGCCGATGTATGGTACCTTGAGAATTGGACCTTCCTGCTTGACACTAAAATTATATTTTTAACCATCTGGAAATCAATCACCGGCGACAAAAACGCTTATTAATATTCTAAATCTAATACCTTAGTCTCAAACCCTCATTTTAAGCACGTATATAAATGCTTGAAGTGAGGGTTGTCCATTTTACAACACCCTTAACAAGATCTACTACCATATTACTTCCCATAGGTCAGCAATGCCATCAATAGTAAAAGCCATTTGTCTCTGATACCTGACTCCAGAATCCCAGCTTATTCCGCCATGTATCTAATTAATGGGGTATAAATTTATATTGTGTAAGGTGTAGTTGCTTATTTATATAAATTGGCTGACATCTTATTAATAAAAAAACAGCCGGCAGATATAAATCTGCCGGCTGTTTTGTATCATATTAAAGATAACCAAGTATTAGCTTCGGCTAAGCGTTAATTTTTTACTATCAAAAGAATCTATTAGTTGTTTTGATTGTTTGATATTACCACGCGATGAGGCTCCAAAAAGAATACTCTCAACCCCATCTAATGAACAAACATATTCAAGTGCCTCCTTTGGCGGAATAGCGCCTGCGGCAAACACCTGCATGGCAATTAATCTGCATCGCTTTTCGGCAATTACTTTTTCATATACCGGAATACCACCCGACATCCGAAAGCCGATCTTATTAACCGAGGCACAAATTATTGGATTACTGATTCCGCGACCTTCCAAAGTGTTTAGTAGAAATGGCAGGTTCATGGTAATAAACCCAGCTTCGGCGTTATATTTTTCTTTTACATAATTATGAAAGCCTACTAAAATATCTGTCATCCCTAATCCCAGCAGCATATCAGTAATTACATTCTGCAGAAAAATTACTGGAGTTGATATCCCTTTAAACATCTTTAATTCAGCATCGATCAACAATTCCATCATTTTAATAAAGTCCTTCTTTACAAAGGCCATACTGCCCCTTGCAAATGCACTTATTAAATTGCCCGGCACATACTGTTTTATAGTCCCCATTACACCCAACTCTGTTACGGCATTGGCATATTTATGTGCATAAGGCATGCAAGGGTATATTTTAAAATCAGCATATTTTTCATTCCCTCTTATAGTCTTGCATATTTCCGCTATCCGGTCATGTGTAGTACACATAAAAGTATCAATGCCTTCCTCAATTGCAATATTTAATACATCCAGTATGGCTTGGTTATCCTTAAATTTAATTGATTGTGCACGTGATTTTTCATCAGAGCTGTGATTTATACCGAAAAATTGATTGTCTCCAAAAATTACTCTTTCCATTTTTCCTATTGGCTATCCTGTAATAATAATGCAACAAGCTCATCAGTATAAGTCGCACTTTCAAATGAACTGATATTGTTTAATTTTTTTGATTTAATACAATCAATAAAATGATCTAATTGTGCAGTGTATTCTTCACCTCTTAAATAGAAATCTACATTCTCAATAAAATCTGTTATGTACTTTGTTGTCCAGCCTGCTTCCATGCCCAAAGCTTTATTATCATCCTTCAGGTAAATTTTCAATTCAGAAGCATCAACTATAATTTTTCCTTTCTTTCCAAGTATGGTTAATTGTGTACTCATTTTTCTGTAAGTATCATCGCTCCAATTAACAGATAATTGACCTGATAGGCCGTTTTGAAGTGTTAAGTTCGAGTAAACCGCATCTTCTACTTCAGTGGAGTAAATACTTTTTAGCTGAGTTCCGCTAACTTTAACGGGTTTGCCCAGGATATAACTTATCAGGTCAATTGTATGCGAGGCATAGTCATACAGACAGCCCCCACCCTCTCCTTTCCTGGTACGCCATGAAGTTACCTTTTCCTTTACCACCACAGGCCCGTATGATTCTCCTATAAAATGATAGAGTTCGCCAATTATATTAGAGGCCAGCAATCTTTTAACTTCATTAAATGTCCATACAAACCTGTTATGATAACCAGCCTGGTTCACTAATTTTAATTCAACAGCTTTTTTAGCTAATAATTTAGCTTCGTCAACATCAAGTGAAAATGGTTTTTCGCAAAAAACGTTAATATTCTTATTCAATGCATAGGATACCATTTCAGTATGATATTTAGTTGGACAGGCAATTATTACGCATTCTAATTGCATGGTATCGATCATCTTCTTATAATCGGTAAAACATTCAAAACGGGTATATTTTTTAAACATATCAATCATTATTGAAGATATGTCACACACTGCCACTAAATTAACATCGGGATGTGCGCCCAAAATCGCGCAATGCGAGATACCCATTTTACCTAAACCTATTATTCCGGCTCTAATCATTATATTTTCTTAAATCTAAATAATACCAACAAAAAATCCTTAATGAAAGCCATTTGATTTGACGTATTACGTTTCAATATCTCTGGCCGCATAAATATCCTGATAAACCATTCTAACCGTAATTTTATCCAAATTTTTGCAGGCCTCTTACTATTCCCGGCATACCAATCAAACACATTACCTATCGTTGATATAATGGATACATTTAAAAACTCTTTATTTTCATAGGCCCATTTTTCCTGCTTAGGGGCCGTAAGCCCGACAAATAAAACATCAGCTGCAAATCTATTAATTATATCTCTGCTCATTTTATTATCATCTTCAGTAAACTCATCTTTAAACGGCGGTGAATAATACCCTGCTGTAACGTTAGGATATTCAACTGCCAACCTTGTTTTAATTTTTAATAACGTTTGCTCACTTGATCCGAAGAAGAAACATCTGCCAGAGTTTTGATTTAATTTTTCAATAAAGAAGTCGAAACAATCTTGTCCCGCTATTTTTTTAATATTCTTACCGTTTAAAAAAATAGAAGCGAATGCTACTCCTATCCCATCCAAAACTAATATATCACTATTTTTTAAAGCAGCCTCAAATCTTTTATCTTTTAGTGCTAAACCATAAGAATTAGGGCTAAACGTATTAATTAATATTTTCCCCGAAAAATCCAGGTCGGATAACCTTCCACAAAAAACATTAAATCCCATAACGGGTAAACACCTATTATCAAGCATTATTTATATACGTATTATAAAGCACTACTTATACTGCCTTTTTGGTTATTTAGTTATATTAATTAGCCAACATTGCAATAAAAAAATCATTACACTAACTATTATTGTATTAATTGTCCAAAAAACTAATCCAATCCTTTATACTTTTAGCTTCTTTATCTTTGTGATTTTCTATATCATAATGATCAAATAATACTCCTGATGAATCAAAATCGGGATGAATCATAAGCTCCATAATTTGTTTAGTGTTTAATGAATTGGGATTCTTTAAGAACCTGGGAACATTTTCAAACAGATCAGAGTAATTAATATGATTTGCTTTAAAAATACCATTTATATATTTTCTGTAATAAAACTTCAAATAACTATTCTCCTGGTATGTTTGGGCCAGTCTAATTTTTAATTCATGGGATTTTGCGGCTTCTAAAAAAAGTTTATAAAAACAAGGTAAGGCGTGCGTATGGTAATGGGAATCTAAGTGAATAATAGGAATTTTACTTGCCTTTGCTTTAATTATTTGGGCATTTATCTCCCTGGAAAATGCGGATTTAGCTTCATTACTCAAAAATGCATACTTCCTGTTTACCTTGCTATTATCCCAATTGCCATTTTCATCCAAATATAAAGTCTGGTTAAAATTTGTGATTGGCTTCCCTTCAGATAAATTAACGTGTACCCCTACATTATGTATAACGGGGTTTGCGTGAAACATATCTACAGCTTCTTCAAAAAAAAAATCATTGGTCATAAGCGAAGTGCTGTTGATATATCCCTGTTCAAAACAATATAAAATAGCTCTGTTGACTGAGGTTCTAAATCCAAAATCATCAGCATTAACAATTATATTATTAGGGATATTCATATATTTTAATAATTATAAATATTATTCATACAATCAAACAGACTCCTGAATTTATCGTTTTTTAATTAAAAATTTAATTAAACAAGTATATAAAAGTTTATTAATTTAGGGAAACCGAAAAGATAAAAAACATAATCAGGATTTATTAGGCAAAATGTTTTAGGCAGAAGCAATCTGTCAAAAACATTTAATTAACTGAATATTGCTTTTATAACCAAATACAGCTGGCATTCCCTGTATGTCGATTATTTTTTCTGTAATCATCACCTTAAAAAACGGCAATTATACCCTATGATAAAAATAAACTTAATAATTAATGTGTTTTTAGCTAAAATTAACCTAAAAACAAGCTAACATTTGCAACGATGTAACGTAAACAGCGACTTATTGTGATTCAGGGTCTTTTTAATTTTACATCACATTAATGATGCATAAGAATTATGTCAGGCAAATGGAAACTATCGTTGATAGTTTTGCAAAAATTTAATTATTGGTATAAAATAGTTTATTCGGTATCATTATTGCTAAATTGGATTTAGGTCGTTTTTATTAATGTTTTGAAGGTATTGTCAAAAGATGCTCTGTAAAAGGAGAATATTACTGTTTATTAAAAATTTATTTATTTTCGTTTCGATATCCATTGAATTCTCCGGCTTTGTAGTTGAGAATGAGGGTATATGGATATTATTCTAATTTATTACAACGATGTTGCAATCAGTTTTATCAGATGAAGAGTCTTTTGATGTAGAAATAGGATACTGGCGTGAGAAGCTGCAGGGCTTGGTACCCCTGTTGCTGAATACAGATTATGCCAGGCCCGGCTCAGCAAACAATAGCAAGGCATCAATTGAATTCTTTATTGATAAGAAACTAAGCGGGGAATTGAAGTTGTTAGGTAGAGAACAGACTGCCAGCCTGTTTACCGTACTACTATCTGCTTTCAAGGTATTATTATTCCGTTATAGTAACCAGGAGGATATTTGCGTGGGTAACGCCATAACCGGCCGGCTTGATGGTGGTATAAATGTATTGGCCCTGCGTAGCGGGCTTAATGGGGAGGACAAGTTCACCGATTTGCTAAAACGGGTAAATATTACCACAGTTGAGGCATATAAGCACCAGGGGGTACCATTTGAAAAAGTGGTTAATAGCCTGCCTGATAAAAATCCACTGTTTAATGTGATGCTTTTGTTGATAAATGATGGAGGAGTCAATTCTTTGGAATCCTCATCCTCTCCTCTTGAAACGACCACTTACGATTTATCATTAATCTTAGAAGAGAGTGAATCGGGCATCAAGGGCAAGCTGGAATATGCATCAGGCTTGTACCATGCCGAAACGATCAGCCGCATGGCAGGACATTACCAGACTTTGCTGAGCTCGATCGTCAAACAACCGGCTGAGCGTATCGGGGCCCTTCCCATGCTGACCGCAGCAGAAACCCATGATATAGTAGTTAAATTCAACGATACCCTGGTACCCTATCCCGCTGAAAAGACGATCACCGATCTTTTCGAGGAGCAGGTATTGCGCACCCCCGATGCCATCGCTTTGCGCCAGCACGGAAACACGATGAGCTACCGGGAAGTGAACGAACAGGCTAACCGGCTGGCAGGCTACCTGCTGAGCCGTGGTGTGAAACCGGGCGATAACATTGGCCTTTTGGTAACCCGCGGCTTTGATATGATCACCGGCATGTACGGGATCATGAAAGCCGGGGGTGCCTATGTGCCCATCGACCCCGATTACCCGCTGGACCGCCAGGAATATATCCTGCAGAATTCAGCTGCTGTACAGGTGATCGCCGATGGTGACTATCCCCTGGAGCAATTGGTACCCGCCGGGAAGTTCATCAGGCTCAATACGCTTGAGCTAAGCAAGTTTGCCATAACCAACCCCGGCATTAAAGTCGACAGTAAACAATTAGCTTATACGATTTATACCTCGGGCTCTACCGGACGTCCCAAAGGCGTGATGATCGAGCACCACTCGGCCGTGAACCTGGTCCTGTGGGTGAATACCGAATTCAATGTCGGTGCCGATGACCGCCTGCTGTTCATCACCTCGATGTGCTTTGATTTGTCGGTGTACGATATCTTCGGTATGCTGGCCGCCGGCGGCTCGATCGTGATCGTGGAGCAGCAGGAGCTGATGGATGTACCTAAGCTGAAAGATATGCTCAGCCGCTACAGCATCACCTTCTGGGACTCGGTACCTACCACCATGGATTACCTGGTCAGGGAGCTGGAATCGGGACAGGACAATAGTTATTTACAGCAATCTTTAAGGATCGTGTTCATGAGCGGGGACTGGATCCCGGTGAACCTGCCTGACCGGATCAAGAAACATTTTCCCAATACCCGGGTGATCAGCCTGGGGGGAGCCACCGAAGGAACGGTATGGTCCAACTTCTACCCGGTAGAAGAAGTGGACCGCGGCTGGAGCAGCATCCCTTACGGCCGGCCGATGAACAACAACTTTTTTTATATCCTGAACGATCAGCTGCAGCCCGTACCTATCGGTGTGGCCGGCGAGCTGTATATCGGCGGGGTGGGCGTGGCCCGTGGTTATGCCAATGATAAAGAAAAGACGGATTATTCCTTTGTAAAAGACCCGTTCAATGAACATGCCGGTGGCAGGATGTACCGCACCGGCGACCTGGGCAGGATGCTGCCGGGCCTGAACATGGAATTCATCGGCCGCAAGGACGACCAGGTGAAGATCAGGGGCTACCGGATAGAACTGGGCGAAATAGAAAGCGTATTGCGGCAATGCCCGCTGGTAAGCCAGGCCGTAGTACTGGCCAAGGCCGACAAGGATAATAAGAAACGGCTGGTAAGCTACGTAGTAGGCAAGGGTAAATACGACCGCGAGGAAGTGATCAGCTACTTAAAAAGCAAGCTGCCCGATTACATGGTACCCACCCTTTGGGTAGAGCTGGACCAATTGCCGCTAACCTCCAACAACAAGATAGATAAGAAAGCCCTGCCCGACTTTGATGCCGAAGAGCAGCTGAAGGACCAGTATGTGGCCCCGGTAAGCGAGCCGGAGAAAGTATTGGCCGGGATCTGGCAGGAAGTGCTGAAGCTGAAACATGTGGGGGTGAATGATAACTTCTTTGATATCGGGGGTCACTCGCTGCTGGCGGTGCAGATCATGACCCGGATCGAGAACAAGACGGGCAAGAAGCTGCCGATCGCTACCCTGTTCAAATACCCGACGGTAGGTTTGCTGAACGCGTTTATCCAGAAGGAGAATGCCGAGGCGGGCTGGAAGTCGCTGGTGCCGATCAAGGCCTCGGGGAGCAAGATACCGCTGTATATTGTGCACGGTGCAGGCCTGAACGTATTGAATTTCAGCAGCCTGGCTTTGTATGTGGACCCCGAGCAGCCGATCTTCGGTTTACAGGCCCGGGGACTGGATGGTGTGGAAGAACCGATGGACAGCATCACCGATATTGCCCGGCATTATGTGAGCGAGATCCTGGAGCATAACCCCGAGGGGCCTTATGCCATAGCCGGCTACTCCATCGGTGGATTTATCGCGGTGGAAATGGCACGCCACCTGGAGCTGATGAATAAACAGGTCAAAATGCTTGCTATTTTTGATACCAATGCTGAGGATACTGAACCTAAAAAATGGCATGTGATACTGCCTAAAAAGATCAAGCGTTATATGCCCAAATTCCTGGGTGGTACAAAATCGCTGACAAGGCATTTGGCTGATATAGCTGAAAAGAAAATCACCGCAGTTGTGGATAAGCTGGGCCTATCAAGAAAGCCGGAATCAAGGGAATTTTATAAACTGCTGGATAAGATACAGGAGAAACATGAATATGCATTAAGCAATTACAGGCTGACCCCATTTAATGGTTTTGTATATCTTTTCAGGGCCAATATATGTATACATTATACCGATGATCTGAAGTATTTGGGATGGAGAAAATACGCCTTAAAGGGAGTAAAGGAATTCGAGATACCAGGTGAGCACAGTTCAATGCTGCTACCTCCAAATGTAACCGAATTTGCCGAATTTTTACAGGAGGTATTAGACAATAGCTGAATATAACACATACCTTATTCACAAATATTGTCTATAAAAATTAAAAACACCACAATATTCCGTTTAAGTAAAAGATGTATTAATTATCTGTAAACTAAACAATTTATCGTTAGAACTCGTAAAATATTTTACTATTATGTTATATTCGCTTTTAAATTAATTTAATTGATTTGTATGAACTCAAACCTACCTAAGATCTTCATTTTTATAGCTATATTTTTCTGCTTTTCATGTAGTTCTTATAAAAATGTCCCTTACTTCCAGGACCTTAATATGAACAGTATAACAAGGGAAGAAATTAATAACTTCTCCCCCTTTACTATACAGGCCGGAGATATTTTAGCTATTAATGTTTCTAATCCTAATCCTGAAGCTTCTGCTATAATTAACTATAATTTAAACCGGGTAAGCGGTAATAACCTGGATCAGTCGCCACAAAATGCTGTTATAGGCTTCCTGGTAGATGCAAAGGGGAATATTAATATAGGTTTAATTGGCGAAATGCATGTTGCCGGGTTAACAACCAGTGATCTTACCGAGCAAATGCAGGTAAAATTGCAAACTTACCTTAGTAAGCCAATAGTTAACATACGGATACTTAACTTTAGAATATCAGTTTTGGGGGATGTTGCGCATCCTGATGTCTTTACCATTACAAATGAGCGGATTACTATAATCCAGGCTTTAGCCATGGCCGGTGACCTTAACATTACAGGTATCCGAAATAATATACTGCTGATCAGGGAAGTAGAAGGAAAACGCGAATACATCCCTATTGATCTTAATTCAAAAAAATTATTCAACTCCCCATACTATTATTTGAAAAATAACGATGCAATTTATGTGGTTCCAAACCATGCTAAGGTTGATGCTGCCAGCGCTACATTTACTAAAGTAAGTTTAGTTATCGGAGCTCTTTCTATAATTGCCATTGTACTTTCAAACCGTATTAAATAATAACAAATTTTCATGAGTAATACCCCCAATCCACAGATTACAACTATTACGTTACCAGTGAGTCAAAATCAGTCTGTTGATTTTGCCAAGCTTTTTAAGAAATATCTTTTCCATTGGCCGCTTTTCTTTTCCGTTTTGCTGGTATGTTTTGTTGGAGCTTATTTTTATATCAAATATGCAAAACCAGCATATCCAATAAAGGCTACCCTTGAGTTTAAGGACGACAAAAACGAAAATTACTCCAATAAAACAGGGCTTAAAGAGTTGGATCAAATCAGTGATCCCGTTATCGTTGAGAACGAGATCGAGGTGATGAAGTCCAAAAAATTGATGTTCCAGGTAGTTACTCAATTACAGCTATGGACCAGTTACACCAAAAAAGACGGGCTAAAATCAAAAGATCTATATAAAACCACTCCTGCTGAATTTGCATTTGTAAAACAAAATGGAAGTCTGAGCGGGCCGGGTGAAAAGCTTCAGGTCGAGATAAAGGATAATCAACATTATTTGTTGATCGGTGAAGATGGCAAGAAAAACATGTTCAGGTTTGGGCAGGTTATCAAAAGCGAATTTGGAACCTGGAAACTCAATGCAACTCAAAACGTTGGCAATTTTTTCGGATCAACTATTCTGATCGGTATCAGAGACCCTGACTTAGTTTCTGATAGCTATCAGACAGCACTTAAAGTTGCACTTGAAAACAAAGATGCACCATTTGTAAATCTAAATATATCAGACGAAGTGCCTGCACGCGGCAGAGATATATTAAATTCGCTTATGGCCTTATATAATGCTTCGGCAATCAATGATAAAAACCGGAAAGCCCAGGCTACCATTTCATTTATCGACAAAAGACTTGATTCAATAAGTAAGGATCTATATAATTCAGAACAACTGGTTGCAAGGTTCAATAGTACCCAGGGTATTACGGATACTAAAAGCCAGGCTAATGAGTTGGTTATGCGTCAACAGGCCAGCGCAAAGGAACTTGCTGATCTTGATGGCCAGATCAATGTGGTAGATGGCATAGAGGCTTATATCAATTCGCCCAAAAACAGCAATAGAGCTCCGTCTACAGGCGGTTTAACTGATGGCACTCTGAATTCAATGCTGGATAAACTTTCTGATCTGCTGCTAAAAAAGGATCAGATGATGTCAACAACTCCTGAGCAAAACCCTATTTTCATACCGGTGAATAAGCAAATCGCCACTTTGCAAGATGGTATTAAGGATAGGGTACGCACCATCAGGTCATCCCTTATCGCTACTAAAAATCGGCTTTCAAGCTACAACTCAAATATTGATACCAAAATAAGGGATATCCCTAACCAGGATAGACAATCTAAGAGTCTGTCCCGTACATCAGATATAAAAAGTGCATTATACACTTATCTGTTACAAAAACGCGAGGAAATTTCGTTAAGGTATGCCTCATCGGTTTCGGACGCGCAGATTGTGGATGATGCTCACGCAGGCCCTATGCAATGGCCAAAACCGATGATAATTTACGTTATGGCTTGCGTTATTGGCCTTGGTATACCTGCAGGTATTATTTATGGAAGAGATAGCTTTGATGTACAGATCACCAATCGCAAGCAAATTGAAGATGCGATAGCGATACCTATCTTGGGTGAATTATCCTTCCAGGAATCAAGCACCCCAATTGTAATTTCACAGGGAAGAGGAAAGTTTGCGATAGGTGAGCAATTCAGGGTGTTGCGTACCAATTTGTACCATGTACATAACAATAATGATAGTGGACGGGTAACCATATTTACTTCGAGCACCGGTGGTGAAGGGAAAAGCTTTGTGAGTGCTAACTTAGCCGTAACACTGGCTTATGCATCGCGGAAAACGGTGATTCTTGAAATGGACTTACGTAAACCGAAAATTTCATTAACGTTTGGTTTGCCTATGGAGCGTACAGGCATCAGCAATTATTTGGATGGCGAGCCATTAAAAATTGAAGATTTGATCCAGCCATCGGGCATACCCGGACTTGATGTGATGGGTTGCGGATCAATTCTTCCAAATCCATCTGAGTTACTTGAAAAAACGAAGCTTGATGAGTTGATATTAGCCCTCAGGAAGATATATGATGATGTGATCATCGATACCCCTCCTATTCACCTTGTTACTGACGCATTGATCATCTCAAGGGTTGCGGATGCGTCATTATACATCATGAGACAGGGTTATACCCAGAAGGCAGAGCTTGATTTTATTAAAGAAATAAATTTAGAAAAGAGATTACCTAAGCTGAATATTATTTTCAACGGGATTAAAAGAGATAAGTATGGTTATGGCTACAATTATGATAATAGCTATTACAATACCTATGTCGATCGCCATAAAAATACTTTTGGAAACATGGTACGGAAGTTTTTTACCCGGTTTTAGATAGAAAATATTCTAAGAAATAATCCCTGGTCTGTTATACAACATTTATTGTTTTAACATTAATACGTCAGACTATCTATAATTTATTACAGGTTTTTTACTGTAAAATGTATCTTCTTATATTATGAAAATTCTTATCACAGGGACGGCTGGTTTTATTGGATTTCATTTAGCTTTAAAACTGATTGATCATGGTTATGATATTGTTGGTATTGACAATATCAACGATTACTATGATCCTGAACTGAAATTTGCAAGGCTTTCTGAATGTGGAATTGATAAGACAGATGTTAGCTGGCATCGCGAAGTAACCAGTAAAAAGCATCCCAATTATCGTTTTATTCGAATGAATATTGAGAATAAAGGCGAATTGATGTCACTTTGTGCCAGGGAACAATTTGATGTAATTGTCCATTTGGCGGCACAAGCCGGCGTAAGGTATTCCATATTAAATCCGGATGCCTACGCTCAATCAAATTTATTAAGCTTTTTAAATATTTTAGAAGTTAGCCGTTATAATCCCGTAAAGCATTTGGTTTATGCAAGCTCTTCAAGCGTGTATGGCTTGAACGCGACTATGCCATTTTCTGTGCACGATAATGTGGACCATCCTGTTTCACTTTATGCAGCCAGCAAAAAAGCAAATGAACTGATGGCGCATACTTATAGCCACCTTTACCGGATACCAACTTCTGGTTTACGTTTCTTTACGGTGTATGGCCCATGGGGAAGGCCTGATATGGCTTATTTCCTGTTTGCTGATGCCATATTAAAGGGGAAACCTATCCAGGTATTTAACCACGGAAAAATGAAGAGGGACTTTACTTATATAGATGATATTGTAAACGGCATCATCAATGTAATGAACAAACCCGCCGAACCCGACCCAAAATGGGATGCTAAACAACCCGATCCTTCCCGGTCCACCGCGCCTTACTGTATTTACAACATAGGGAACAATAACCCGGTGGAGTTAATGGACTTTATTACGGAGATTGAAAAGAATATGGATAAAAAAGCCGTGATACAAATGAGGGAAATGCAGGATGGTGATGTTGCCGCTACCTGGGCAAATGTAGATGACCTGATCAACAACTTTAACTACAAGCCCAGTACCAATATAGAAACAGGAATTAAGATGTTCAGCAAGTGGTATAAGGAGTATTATAAATAAGGCAATTTATAAGCATCACCATGCAAAATTCAAATTCCTTAATTTTTAAACTATAATGAATTTACTAAATAAGCTGCGGGGTAATACGGTTGTAAAGAATTTCTCATACGTAACAATAGGCAGTATTACCGCTCAGTTAATTAATCTTATTGCATTAATAAAGATCGCCCGGGCATTCAGCCCAAATACTTACGGTACTTATACTTTTATGAGTGTGCAGGCCCAGTTGCTATTCACACTGGCCGACCTGGGATTACGAAATATCATTGTACGTACTATTGCCCGCAATAAATCCACTACAAATGACATGGTGTTTAATGGCATCCTGATCAGGATATGTTCCATTACATTGTTCTCTGCCATCTATTATTTATACAATCGTTTTGAAGGCAGTTTATCTACCAATTACGTTTTGCTGATCTG
>Ga0193752_1002064_pt1 | contig 15590 bp, 11 predicted proteins | sample H1c1metaG_FD_144924 | JGI IMG/M metagenome (GOLD analysis project Ga0193752, IMG submission 144924) | Soil microbial communities from a riparian zone of the East river system, Colorado, United States - H1c1 | ecosystem: Environmental > Terrestrial > Soil > Riparian zone | place: USA: East River... | reverse complement strand
GCCACATCGGCTACAGCACAAGGCCGAGCGAGCGCCAGAAAGGCCACGGCACGCTCATACTGAAACTGACGATGGAAGAGGCGCGAAAGATGGGAATCGATCGGGTGTTGATCACATGCGACGCCGATAACCTCGGCTCGGTGCGAATTATAGAAAACAACGGCGGGGTGCTGGAGAGCCAGGGAACGTCGAAGATCTCGGGGAAGATGATCAATCGGTATTGGATCGAAACTGCGTAACGAAACCAAAAGACCCGCCGGCTATTTAGCGCCATTTATGAAAACAGCATTTTTAACCATTGCCGCAATTATTTTATTTTTCGACATGGGCGCCTTCGCTCAAACGGCTCCCGCAACCCACCTGACCCTTGAAAAAGGTGTTGCTCCTCACAAAAAGATCGACAATATCTATCGCCGCTTCAGCGAAGCATATAAAGATCTAGACCCGCAGGCGGTGACCGATCTTTATACTAGTGATGCTTTTTACCTTTCGCCGGGCGGCGAAATAAAGCGGGGCAGCGAAAAGATACTGGCTGATTTCACCGGTTTCTTCGATTCGGTAAAGAAAGAGGGCCGCAAGCTCGAGATATCCTTCCGCATCCTAGACAGGCGTGTCTCCGGCAAGGTGGCTTACGACGTGGGTATTTTTACCCTGACAAACTCTGCGTCCGGTGGTGACCCGAGGACCGGGTCGGGCAAGTTCGTTGTAGTGGCTCAGGAGGAGAAGGGCGGCGTATGGAAGTTTCACGTGGATAGCTACAGCGATCTGCCCCGCGAAAAGAAGTAAGGCGCCTCTACCCAAGTTCGCATTTAGCCGTACGCATCGCTCAGGGATCAATCCTCTCCGAATCTTTCATAAGCCGGAGGTCGCCGGTTTCTTCGGAGTCGATAAATGTGAATTCCCGCCCTTTGTAATACCATTTTTCACAATATACGTAATCGTCGCGGCCTTTGATGGGTATCCCGGAGATATATTCGATACTGTCCGGTTCGCCCCATAAGATGTAGATCCGGCCGCGGTCGGTTAACGACCCAAGCGAGTTCACCGTGAAATTCATATCGGCGTAGATGGTGCGCTCAGACCCCTCGTTTAACGGGCCTTGCTCCGCATCCCGCTTTAGCCAATACTGCTCGATAAACCTGTCCCGCTCTTCATCGGTTTTAAGGCCGAGGAAATCGGCTAGTTCATCCTTCGTCACCGCGTACGAAATATCGTTATCCAGCCACTTCTGATACGCTTGCTTGATGTCTTTTTTGACCGGTGGATCTGTCCGGGTAATGTACTGCCCGTGAACACCGGTGACGAGAAGCGCTGCTACGGCAAAGTTTAAGATTGACCTCATAGTTTAACTCTTGATTCCAAAGAAAGGAGTTTGGTTGTTTCGGTCCCATTTCGATAGCCGTGCCAACCATGATCCAAAATCCAAAATCGGAAATCGAAAATCAAAAGGCGGACCCCACGAGGGTTATCTCGTGACGGGCCCGCCGGTCCGCGATGCTCCGCGGATCTTGTTTGAAGCAGTTTGTTACCGCTCCTAATTTTCCAACTTTAGTTCGAAGCCAGCAGCAAGTGCCTCATGTGGTTCTTAGCCTTTTCATCGACCACCGCCGAATAGCCGGCGAGCTTGATCTCCAGATTGTCGGCATAAGCTATCTGCGTCATCTGCTCCTGGTCGAATTTGTAAAAGATCACCTTCCACTGGCCGTTCGGGCCGTAAGCTGTCTCACCGAGGGCTGCCTTCATTGCGATCTTCGATTTGTCGGCAGATATCTGCAGGCTGCTCGCCTTGTTAAAGACACTCGTTTTCGGTTCACGGATCAAAAACCCGATCATATAGACGCCCGCGCCTTTCCCCGTTTCACCCTGATAAGCGGTAAGTGCGCGAAAGTCGACGCGTTCTGTTTTTGCGCCAGACGACATTTGAAGCACCACATCCGGCGTTTCCAGCGAGCCAAACTTTTTTACAGGATCGTATTCCTTCAACAGATTGCTTACGGGGTCTACCTTCGAGGTTCCGACGTTTGGCCAGAACGACATCTGGGAATTCATAGCCCGCTGCGCTTCCTGGGCCCGTTGGCGCTTCTCGGCGCTCTGTCTCGCGACCACTTCGCGCTCATATTTCTCTCGCATTTCGCGCTGGGCGACCTCTTTCTTCAATTCCTCTTCTTTCTGCGCCGCGAGTTCGGCACGGTGTTCCCAGGCCGGTTTCAGGCCCGCAACCGACCAAACGCCGCGTTTTTCGCCTTTCGCTAAGGACTGGTTACTCGCATACTCTGCATTTTGGACCGTTTCCTGGCCGGTTGTTTCAAGCGGCATATGCCACGCCGCGCCGTCGCGCAGCATTTGCTGGCTGATATCGACACCGTTTAACAAAACCTTGCAGGCAAAGGTTACGTCGGTCGCGATGTTTTGGGCGCGAAACTCGACCACCTTGCCTAGAACAAGCGCACTGAGATGATCGCGAACGACGCCGTTGAGCGGCTGCCCGGCTTCGGGCACCTCGATATACTGCAGCGACGCGGTCATTTTACCGCCGCCGGTCAGCTCGATCACGACGGTTTTGCCATCGACGACCTCGACCACCTTGCCGGCGAAATTGCGCTGGGCAAAAGCGGGCGAGGTGAGAAGAAGTAGAGAGATCGAAAGGACAAATAGTTTTATATATCTCATATTATCGTGTCCAAAAGTTTTTACCTGGTTTCCAGGTCGTATTCCCTGAGCCGGCGATAAAGGGTCGATGGCGAAATGCCGAGCAGTTCGGCTGTTTTACCGCGATGCCATCCGGTTTTTTCAAGCGCCGTAAGTATCTGCTGACGCTCGGCGTCGCGCAGGTTCGAGGGCACCGAGTTTTGAAACGAGCCGGTCCCATTCTGCGAAGCCGGCATGTTGTAGCTTACGGACACGTTCGCCGTATCCTGGCGATAAGCAACCTCGGGCGGGAGCTCGCGCGTTGTTATCACACCATTGTCGGAAAGCAGTGCGGCGCGCTCGAGGCAGTTGCGCAGTTCGCGGACGTTTCCCGTCCAGCGGTAAGTTGTAAGCGCCTCGATCGCCGACGCGGAAAGCTCAGGTGCGTTGGCGCCGCCGATCTTGCGGAGCAGGTAGCGCGCTAAGGGTTCGATATCTTCGCGGCGTTCGCGCAAGGGGGCGATATGCACCTGGAAGCTGTTTACGCGGTACATCAGGTCGGCGCGAAACACGCCGTCTGCGATCGCCCGGTCCTTGTCGCGATTTGTAGCCGCAACGAGCCGAACATCAACCTCGACCTTTTTCACGCCGCCGACACGGAAAAACGAACGCGTTTCGAGCGCGCGAAGCAGCTTGGATTGAAGCTGCATCGGCATTTCCATAATTTCGTCGAGGAACAGCGTGCCGCCATCAGCCAGTTCGAAAAGCCCGAGTTTACGCGCTCTCGCACCCGAAAACGCTCCGGCTTCGTGCCCGAAAAGCTCTGATTCGAGCAGGGTATCCTGCAGCGCGGCGCAGTTCAGGTCGATGAACGGCCTGCCGGCGCGTGGGCTCAGGCGGTGTATGGCCTGGGCGATCAATTCTTTTCCCGCGCCGGATTCACCCGTGATCAAAACGGATGTATCGGATGGCGCAACCCTCTGGACAAGCCGCAAAACTTCCTTCATCTGCGGCGATTCGGAGACGATCTCTGGCATAGCGCTCGGTGTGGTGCGTTCGAGCTGGGCCCGAAGACGTTGATTGTCGATCTTAAGCTGCTGTTTTTCAGCTGCCTGAGTGACGAGCGCGGCAAGTTCTGCGATACGGTAGGGCTTGGTTAAATAGTCGTAAGCGCCGAGCTTCATTGCTTCGATCGCCGTTTCGACAGTGGCCTGGCCCGTGAGCATGATCACCTCGGGCGGGTTCTGGCTCTTTTCGCGAAGGCGTCGGAGCAGGCCCATACCGTCAAGGCGCGGCATATTCACATCGCACAAGAGCACGTCAAAATCCGCTGCCTCGAGGGTTTCCCAGGCAGATTCGCCGTCGGCGGCCTCTTCTACCTCGTGGCCTTGGCGGCTCAGTTCTTTCTGCACGACCATGCGCAGGTTTTTCTCGTCATCTACTACTAATAGTTTTGCCATAATTGTAAAAGTTGTGAGTTATGAGTTGGGAGTTATGAGTATTAGACGCTCCGGAGATGCTTCATCAGCCCCATAACCATTCGTGCGACCTCATCCATGAGGCCGTAGATTTCTTTGAAACTAACCTGATCCAGATATCCGAGATCGAGGGCGATATACAAATGAGACTGTGTTTCGAGTGCCGAACCATGAGCAAAATTCAAAAAGTTGGCGAACTCTTTTTTTGAGTTACGGCCATGACCCTCTGCGATATTTGCCATAGTTGAAATAGTGGATCTACGAATTTGGTCACGCAAAGCAAAATCCTTGACGAAGCCGTCCGCGATTGTTATCTGGTAGACCTTATTGGCGGCCTGACGAGCTTTCTGCCAAGCTAAAATATCTTCGAATTTTTGAAATGCTGCCATTATTCGTTTCTAAGTATTAGTCACTCACCGTCATTGCCTACTCACAACTCATTACTCCCCACTCACAACTCCCATCGGTAGGAAGATAGAAAAGGTGGTTCCCTTGCCCACAGTTGATCGAACGCTCAGCCGTCCGTTGTGTTCGGTAATTATCCCGTAGCACACGGCCAGGCCGAGCCCGGTTCCTTTACCCACTTCTTTAGTGGTAAAGAACGGCTCGAAGATCTTCGAGAGATTTTCCCGCGGGATGCCGAGGCCCGTGTCCTCGATCTCGATAACAACGCGGTGCGTCTGTGCAAACGTGCGGAAGGTAAGCTCGCCGCCTCTCGGCATCGCGTCTATCGCGTTTGTCGCCAGCGCAATAACGGCTTGCTGTATGTGCCCGCCGTCGGCGTTTATCAGCGGCATGTCTGCCTCTACATCGATGTTGATGCGGATATTTTCACCCCGTTTCTGATGCGAAACGAGATTGGCTGACGACCTTATCATTTCGCCCACGTCGAGCGGATGGCGATTGCCTGTGCGAACGCGGCTGAAGTCCAGGAGTCCGGTGGTGATCGATTTGCAGCGGAAAGCCTCGCTCTTTATCAGGCCGAGATACTCGCTGAGATCCTCCACCACCTCGGGCGCTTCCTCGCTGAACGTTCCTTCGCTGACGCGCTGCTCGAGCGCCTCGGCGCAGGCCGATATCGTCGCGAGCGGGTTGTTAATTTCGTGTACGACGCCGGCTGCCAGGCGGCCTACGGCGGCCAGCTTTTCGGCACGCCCAACCGCATGGATCGCTTCGACGCGCATCGTCACATCTTCACCGACAGTGATTACATGCGTAACCTCGCCCGATTCCTTGTCCTGCATCGGGATCTTGCTCACCAGCCAGTGCTTGGTCGAGCCGTCGTCGTCAGTTGTCTGCTGCTCGATGCGTTCGATGCGCCCGGTGCGAAACGCCCGCTCGAATTCGTTGCGCAAGCGGCCCTGCGGGTAGCGCGCCAACACCTCGAAGATATTGCGGCCGATGGCCTGATCGCGCGGGATTCCCTGCACGCCGTTTTCGCGGTGCCTGTTCCACGTGACGATGCGGTAGTCGCGGTCGATCACATAAAGCGAAACGGGCAGCGCATCCAGAACGGCCTCGGTAAACTTGCGATGCTCCTCGCGTGCCTCGTTTATCGAATTGTTGATCGCGTTCTCATAGTGGGCAGAGAGATTTACGCTCATCGCGGCCATTTGCGTTGCGGCATCGATCAGCGAAGCTTTCGAATCGTAAAAATCCTCACGCGAGGCAAATCCCGTAATGATCGCGCCTTTTATGTTGCCGTTGATGAGCAGCGGCGAGACGTATTCGATCGCATGGTCGCGGCCGCGCACTAGAAATTCTTTCGGTTCTTCCTTCAGATATGAGATCTGCGGGGGCAGGAACTCGAGCCATTTCTCGAAGCGCTGCCTATTCAGGAAGGATCCGCCGATCGGCCCGCCATCGTTAAAGGCACAGCTTATTACCCCGATGTTTTCCAGCTCCGCGACAAAAACGCATACCTCGGCGCCGACCCCGCCGCGAATTGCCTCGGCAACGCGCGCCGCAACCTTCTTCGGGTGGACCGAAAAAAGCAGGCTGCGGCCCAGGTCGGTAATAAATTTTAATTCTTCGGAAGCAGAGTTATCCCTTGAAGCAGAAAACTCCCGCGCTTCTTTCTTTTGTGCAGCTGGGACTAGCATTGATTCTTTATATACCCGGCGTCCGCGTGAAAACCTTGCGAACAATTACTCTAGAGGAGGGCCATTGCCAAAACGTGAAGATCATCACGCCCGTTCCTTTATATTACAAAGGATTTTAAACATTTTGTCAACGGTTTAAACTTGTTTTCATTCAAAAACTTGAAACTGTGGATGGACTGGAGATGATTAAAGTTAGGAATTAGGCCTTAAAGATCGGGTTTAGCATTTTAGGGTTGTTTTGCTCTGCTCAATTACCTAAAATTACATAATATGGGAAAGGGAATGGCGAGTCGTTTGTTAACTCTATGGATCGCAGTGCTGGTCCTTGTTCCCTTCTTCACGGATGTTCGCGCGCAGCAAGTGGTCGACAAGATCGTTGCGACTGTAAACGACGGGGTAAAAACCGAGCTGATCACCCTCTCCGACCTGCGGTGGCAGCTTGCGCTGCAGCCCGGCGTTTCGATCGCCCCTGCCTCATCTGAGGATCTTAACCGCGCACTGCAAACCCTTATAGATCAACGGCTTTTCGCGCTCGAGGCCGAACGCATCCCGGGCAAGGAGCCCGACGACGCCTCGATCGCGAACGAGGTAAAAGAGACGTTGTCATTCTTTCCTTCGACCGCGGATTTTGAATCGAGGCTTCGGACCGTGGGGTTCGAATCGGTAAAGGACCCGAATTTCGAGCGAATGATGGAAAGGCGCCTGCGCATCAAGTATTATCTCGAATTCCGTTTCCGCTCGTTTGTCGTAATCACGCCCGATGACGAGAAAAACTATTACCGCGACCGCTTTACGCCCGATTTTCGCCGCCGCTTTCCCGGGGTAGTTCTTCCGGCGTTTGAAGAAAGGCGAAGGCAGATCAACGAAACTCTCACCGAGGAAAAGGTAGCGGCTAATATCGAATCGTTTCTGGATGAAGCAAAACGCCGCGCTGAGATCGTTGTTTTAGGCGAAGTTTAATACCTGATCGTCTTTCGAACCCGCCGTTTTTTATTGTCTCCAAACGCCTTTTCGTTCTATTATTTTCTTACCGCCAAAGAGGTATTAAATAATGAGAAAGTTAGCCTTCCTGATTCTCGCACTAGTTCTGGTTTCCGCTTTTTTCGTTTTCAGGCCCCTGCAGGACCGCGGTCTTGCCTCGAGCGCCGAAGCCCTGCCGCCCTCCAAACCGCAGTTTGTGCGGGCAATTGCATCCGGCGTTTCGCCCAGGTTGAGCGATCTTTCCGCAAAATCCGAGGACCGCACGCCGAAAACAACCGCGAAGGGAACGCTGATCAGACCCTCGGAACAGAACGTCGAAGGATTTGCCCAAGGTGAACATGACACCGACGCGGCTCCCGCGGCGACATCTCTATTGCCGATGCCGGCTACGACGCTTTCTTTCGACGGTATATTCAACACGCAGAACGGCCAGACCTACGGCCTCTTTTTCATCCCGTCGGACACTAACGGCGACGTCGGCCAAAACCACTATATGCAGGCGACCAACGCCCTGCTCCGGATATACGACAAGAGCGGCACGCCCGTCACATCCGCGTTGAGAATAAGCGATATTTTTGCCCCGCTCGGCACGCTGTGCGCCACCCGCAACGATGCACAGCCCGTCGTGCTTTACGATACGCTGGCCGACCGCTGGCTTCTTAGCCAGTATTGCCAGGCGTTTACGCCGTTTCGGCAAATGGTGGCGATATCGAAAACGGGCGACCCCACCGGCGCGTGGAACCTCTATGAATTCGTGATGCCGAATTTTAAGCTGAACGACTACGCAAAGTTTGGCGTGTGGCCCGACGGCTATTATATGTCCACGGACGAGTTTGTCGGCGACGAGTATCGCGGAAACGGCATATTCGCTTTCGACCGTCAAAAAATGCTCTCTGGCGACCCTACCGCAGGCTACATTTATTTCAACATGCCGTCGGCCGGTATAGCCCGCCTCGGTAATTTCCTGCCCGCGGACCTTGACGGCTACAACCCACCGCCGCCCGGAGCGCCAAACACGTTTATGGGATATACGGCCACCGAGTACGGCGCCGCGCAGGATGCGCTACGGTTGTTCGACTTTCACGCCGATTTTCAAACGCCTTCGAACTCGACATTTACCGAGCGCGCGGAGAGCCCTCTTGCCGTAGCAGCGTTCGATCCGACCAGCCCCGCCGGCCGCGGCGACATCGACGTGCCCGCGCCCGGCGAGAATCTCGACGCGCAAAGCGACCGCCTAATGTACCGGGTGGCCTATCGCAATTTCGGCACGCACGAGTCGCTTGTCGTTAACCAGACGGTTCGAATGACCCCGGTCGAGTTGCCCTACCGTGCGGGAGTGCGTTTATATGAGCTGAGAAGGACCGGGGGTGCATTCAGCGTTCACGAGCAGGCGACCCTGAGCGACCCGGTATCTTCGCTGTGGATGGGTGGCGCGGCGCAGGACCACCAGGGAAATATCGCGGCCGAGTACAGCATCGCCAACGCCTCGAAACATCCATCGGTCGAGTATGCAGGCAGGCTTGCAAGCGAACCCGCCGGGACGTTTCGTACTCCTGGGGTACTGGTTGCGGGCACTGGTGTGCAGACCGCCTTCGGGTTTCGCTGGGGTGATTATTCGGGGATGACGGTCGACCCGGTGGACGACTGCACCTTCTGGATGACCAACCAATATTACAGCGCGGAGAGCCAGGCAGAGAGCCCGTTCAGTTGGCTGACGAAGGTCGGAAAATTCAAGTTTGACGAATGCACGCCGGTTCCCAGGGCGACCATCACCGGCACCGTGACTGACTCGATGAGCGGTCAACCCATTGCGGGGGCGAGGGTTACGGCCTCGGCGTACAGGAGGGATGCTAACGCGGCGGGAAGTTACGGCAATATGCTCGTCTTACCGGGCGGATATATGTTGACGGCGTCCGCACCCGGATATCGTCCTCAAAGTTTTAACTTGAACATCGCAAACGGTCAAACATTAACGCAAAACTTCCAGCTCCAACCGGTACCGGTGCTCTCGAGTGCATCGACATCGATAACCGCTGAAAGCTGCACGCCCAATCAGGCGCCCGATCCCGGCGAGACGCTTACCGTAAACGTTACCCTCGTAAATACTGGGGTTGCGAACACGCAAAATCTTGATGTGACGCTTTTCCCGTCAGGTGGCGTGATCAATCCTGGCGACTCGCAGGTCTATGGCGCGTTGGTCGCCAATGGCCCGGGCGTTACGCGGCCGTTTACTTTCCGCGTAGGTCCAAGCGTCGGCTGCGGGGGTACGATCATTATGAGACTGAACCTGAGCGATGGGCCGACCTCACTTGGTTCGGTTTTAATACCGCTGCAGGTCGGCACGCCTAAGAACGCTTTCAGCGAGAATTTCGACCGCGTTACGCGGCCAAATTTGCCTGTAGGGTGGTCCACCTCGGCAACCGGCGCGCAACAGATATGGACGACCACGAACGCCAGGTCCGAATCGAACCCTAACTCATTGTTCTCGCCCGACCCCAACCAGGTAGGGTTAAACGAGGTGACTACGCCGTCGTTTGCGGTGACATCTCCAAACGCCAAGGTCTCGTTCAGAAACTGGTACGAGATGGAGACCACGTTTCTTAGAAACCGCCTTTGGGACGGCGCCGTGATGGAAATAAGGATCGACGACGGCGATTGGCGGGACATCCTTGCCGCCGGCGGCGTGTTCGAGACGGGCGGGTATGACGGCATGCTCGATGCCTGCTGCATGAACCCCTTGGGCGGACGCCTCGGCTGGTCAGGCCGAAGCGGTCCGAATCTGACGGCTGAATTTATTACTTCGCGCGCAAAACTACCGGCCGCGGCCGCTGGCCAGAATGTGCGGCTGCGCTGGCGGGTCGGCACGGATAACGGGACATTCCGCGAGGGCATGTATATTGACGATCTGGCCGTAACCGACGGATTTACATGTGCTTGCGGCGCTTTTGCACCTAAACGCGCGCCCTTTGATTTCGATGGCGACGGCAAAACCGACCTCTCTGTTTTCCACCCCACCGACACACCTGGCGCGCCAGATTTTTCATTGAGAAACAGCTCCAACATTAACGTGGTTCAAAACACGCCGTGGGGAAGCGTTGGCGACCGGGCTGCTATTGCGGATTTTGACGGCGACGGAAAGGCGGATATTGCGGTCTTCCGTCCATCAGAGGGCAATTGGTACGCGCTTCGAAGCTCGGATTCGGCCGTTATCGCGCTGCATTTCGGTTTAAATGGGGATAAGCCCGTGCCGGCCGATTACGATGGCGACGGGAAGGCGGATATCGCCGTTTTCCGTCCGTCGGACGGCAATTGGTATTATCTTCGCAGCTCTGACGGCCAGTTTTTCGGCGGGCACTGGGGCGCGACCGGCGATATTCCGGTCCAGGAGGATTACGATAACGACGGCAAAAATGATCTTGCCGTGTTCCGTCCTGCGGACGGGGCGTGGTACATACTCGGCAGTACGCAGGGCTTCTTTGCCCAGCATTTCGGCCTCGGCAGCGATAGGCCCGTTGCCGGTGATTACGACGGCGACGGCCGATCGGATTTCACGGTGTTTCGCCCATCCGACGGCATCTGGTACCTGCTGCGAAGCACCTCGGGCTTCCAGGCCATGCCCTTCGGCCTCGGCAGCGATCTTCCCATCCAGGTGGATATGGACGGCGACGGCGTTCGCGATATCGCTGTCCATCGGGCGGACAACAGCGCGTGGTTTCACCTCAGGAGTTCGGATGGAAATTTCAATGCAGGCAATTTCGGATCGGCGAGCGACACCCCGCTGCCTTCGATCTACGTGAATCCATAAAAATGAGGGAGGCCGAAACCTCCCTCACAACTCAAAACTTATTACTCCCAACTGTTCTAATGCACCAGCTCCAGATGCTGGCGGCCCGAATAAACCAACTCGGAAACGATCGTCTGGAATGACATCACTTCCTGTTTTTCGATCAGCGAACGCTCGCGCAGTATCTCCCAATCCTCGGGCGGGATACGCTTGAAAGCCTCGACGATCATCGGATCGAACTGCTGCCCCGAGCAGCGTTCCAGCTCTTCCAGCGCCGCTTCATAGGGGCGGCCTTTTCTATATACGCGGTCGCTGACCATCGCATCGAAAGCATCGACCACCGCAAATATTCTCGCGCCGATATCTATCGCCTCGCCGCGCAGTCCCGTGGGGTAGCCTGTGCCGTCCCACTGCTCGTGGTGCTGGGCGACAACGCGCGCCGCACCCTCGAGAAACGGGATATTTCGCAGGATCATCTGGCCGTGCTGCGGGTGCAGCCGCATCTTGGCCCATTCCTCTTCATCGAGCTTCGCCGGCTTGCGCAGCACCGCATCAGGCACGCCTATCTTGCCGATATCATGCAGCAGGGCGCCTAGTTCCAGATCGCGCATCGCGGCCTTTTCAAGCCCGATCTCGTGTCCCAACCGCAGGCTAAACGTAACAACGCGCTCCGAATGGCCGTGCGTTTCAAAATCTCTCGTTTCCAGCGCCTGAACGAGCGCCTTAAGCGTCATGCGGTAAGAGTTTTCGATCTCTTCAAGCGCATTATCCACCTCTACCGTCCGCTCAGCCACCAGCGATTCAAGATGATACTGGTAGTTGTCCTTCAGGCACTTCATCTCAAACTGGCCCATTGCCTTTTCGACAACGCCTTCGACCTTTTTGAGCGTGAAGGGCATCTGGATCACCTCAAACGCCCCGGCGCGAAACGCCTTGACCGTGTGGCCCGGCGTCCGGCGGTCGCTGATAAAAACGGGTATGGTCCGCGGCGAGATGGTTTGAAGGTAAGGTATCAGGTCGAGCCCGTTGAAACCGATCTGGTCAAACGATGCTAGTACCACGCCATACTCTTTTTCGCGGATCTGGCGGACCGCGGAATCGATGGAATCTGTTTCGTCACAAGGATACTTTGCCGAGAAAAACGTGCTCAAAACACTACGTTTTTCCGGATTTCTCTCGATGATCAACAGACTGCTTTCTTTGTCGGTTAAATCGAACATAGGGGTAGGTAGGGAAACAAGTCTGATTTTAAATTCGAATTTTTGAGGGCCAGGAACCATCTCCCTACATAAATATATGCAGGAAACATAACATAACACGGACAAACATTGTTATGCAAGGGATTTTTTTCTATTGATATTACCTTTAGCTCATATCTTTTGGAACATAACCTCCGGGCTGTTGTGTAACGGGGTAGAAATAAACGGAGGTGATATCGTTGATGGGAATATTAAAATACGTTTTTACGAATCGTTTTGGAAACACGCTTGCGATCCTGAATTTTGTCTTGATCGCATTTAACAGCGCCGGGATCTCTCAGGCCCTCGGTGCCCATGGACTATTCAGCATTGCTGTCTCAATTAACATGCCGGCCCATATATTCGCCGCCATTGCTTCCGAACTATTGACGCTCGATTATTTCGGGATCCTCAGCGGCAGGACCGTATATTCCATGTTCGATCTCGGCTTTATCTACCTGCAGTGGGTCGTGATCGGATCGTTGTCGTGCGTCATTGCGGATGCTATCCGCCATCGCTGCGCACCCGCGTAATGGCTAAAAAGGGAACACCCGCGAATCCGCCAGGCATTCCCCTTTATCACTCGATTACACGACCTTGGTCTTCCACTTACCGAGCCGAAACAGCAGGCCGCTGAAGATCGCCAGCAGCGAGAACGAGATCGTGATCGCCCAAAAAACGCCGTGCGGCCCCATCCCAAAATAGTAAGCCAGTAAGTAGGCCAGCGGTATCTCGATGATCCAGAAGACCAACAGGTTGAGGTATGTCGGCGTCCAGGTATCGCCCGCGCCGTTGAACGCCGTTTCGAGGACCATGCCGGCCCCATAGAACGTAAAGCCGTATGCCACGATGTGAAGACAGTCAGCGCCGTAACGAAAAACCTGCGGGTCCTTGGTAAAGATGCTGACGATCGGGCCGGAAAAGAAGAACAGTATCAGCCCGACGCCTAGATAGATCGCCGTGTTTATATACGTCGCCGTCCAAACGGCACGTTCTGCGCGCTCCGGCTTTTCGGCCCCGAGGTTTTGCCCGACCATCGTCGCGGCCGCGTTCGCTAAGCCCATTGCCGGTAGCAGCACGAATACAACTACGCGCAGGGCGATCTGGTAGCCCGCGATGCTTACATCGCCGAAACCGGCGACGATCGGGATCAGTGCCGACCAGCTCGCCGTTGCTATAAGCAATTGCAGGATGCCGGTAGATGAAAGCTTTAGCAGCTTCACCAAAAGCGACGGGTCGAACCGCCAGCTGTCGCGGTGAACGTGTATCCGCCCACCGGGCCGAAACAGGCTCCATGCCGCCAGCAGCACGCCGCAGCTGCGGCCGATGGTTGTGCCCACGGCCGCTCCCGTAACCCCAAGCTCGGGGAAGATCCAGACGCCGAAAATGAACATTGGCGCCAGGATGATGTTCAATCCGTTCGCCAGGATAAGCACGCGCATCGCGATAGCGGCATCGCCCGCGCCGCGAAATATGGCGTTCAGCAAAAAGATGAACAGCACGGCCGCGTTACCGCCGAGCATGATCCGCATAAAAGGCGTGCCGTCCGCGACTACCTGCGGCGAACCGCCCAGCCACTTTAGAAAATAAGGCGCGAATGTGACACCGATCACGCTGATCAAAACCGAGACGATCAGGCCCAGGTAGATAACATGTGCAGCCGTTTGCGCGGCGCCTTTCTCGTCTTTTTCACCTACACGCCGGGCGATGGTCGCGGTCGCGCCGATAGCAAAACCGAACGCAACAGCATAGATCAGGGCCATCACGGCCTCGGTCAGCGCCACGATCGCGATCGCCTCTGCGCCTAGCTTGCCCACGAAAAAGATGTCCATGATCGCGAACAGGCTTTCCATGCTCATCTCGAGGATCATCGGGATCGCAAGAATAACCAGCGCGACCCAGATCGGCCCCTGCGTAAAATCTCGCGTCGAGCCCCGGAAGCCTTCCTTAATGACGGACCAAACTGAATTATCCAGCGTCTCCGCAGACACTGCTACATTAATAGACATAAATTTATAAGACCTTAGGTAATTAAACTGAGCACGAAGTGTTCAAGGGAAGTTTGTCCACGGTATGGGAACCGTTTATCGACAAACATTACAGGGCGGCTGTTTAAAGGAAATTCGGACGCATAATAATTTTACCCTAACACAGGTTTTTGAAAATGCAAAATCTGTTACTTCGAGTTGGCCGGGGTAGTTCGTGCTACTGGGAGCGCGGGCATCCTGCCCGCAATGGACGCTTGCATCCAAAAATGTAGCGCCGCCGACCCGGCGGCTGTCCTGAGGGCGACCCGCCATCAGATGAACGCGAAGCGCTCAATGTAAAATCGAAGCCGCAGCATACAGTCAGTACCACCTTCGGTAGCGATTTTGTGTAGATTTGGGCAGTTTAGACGCTAGTAGTAAAAATCGTTCCAAAACGCGGAACGGGCGAATCAAGCCCAAAAACCTGCATAAACAGGGGCTTAAGAGCAAAATACGTGCGTTCCAAAGTTGTTCCACCTGGAACGCGCAGGGACACGATCGAGCAGCGAGAGTTTCACTTCGCGTAATACCCGGCCTTGGTTTTTACCGAGAGTTCCACATGTCCGGGAACTTTGATCTCGACCTTTCGCCAGGCGCCGTCGCGTTTGTCGTTTGAGGGCAAATAGCCGATGGTATATATCCGCGAGAGATCTACGAGCACGTCGCGGTAAACGTCCGTTACGTCCTCGATCCGTTTTGCCTTGTATGAACGCCCGCCCGTCTCGTTGGCAAGCAGGGCAAGCGTATTGCGCGCGGTTTTGTAGGCGTCGGCCGAATCCGGGTACTGGCTTTCGGTGTCGAGATAGATCGGGAAGATCGTGGTCTCGCTGGTTTTCACCGTTTCGAACAGCTCGTTAAAGCTGATCTTAGAGCCGCGGCTGTCGCCCTCGAGCGAATTATCGACCCCATCCGTCAAAAACACGACCGCGCGTCTTTTTTGCGATACCTTCTCGTCAAAAACCTTCTCAAGCGTGAGATTCAGCGCATCCCAAACGCGGGAATTACCCTTGTCCGCGATCGCCTGCACACTGGTAAGCAATTGGTCCCGGTCTGCCGTCAGCGGCGAGACGACGGTCGTCTTTTCGGCAAACGTGACGATAGCTAGCCTGTCGGCAGGGCGCTTCATCTCGATAAATCGGGTGGTGGTGCTCTTTATCAGGTCGAGCATCTTCTCGGTCGATCCGGATAGATCGATCAAAAGTACGAGATCGAACGATCCGTCGGCGGCCGAAAAAAAGGCGATATCCTGCAAAACCCCGTCTTCGTAAACCTCGAAGTCCTTTTGCGAAAGGACGTTCATCGGATTATTTGAGGGATCGTAAACAAAAACCGGCAGGCTCACCAGTTTCGTA
>Ga0193752_1002063_pt1 | contig 15593 bp, 13 predicted proteins | sample H1c1metaG_FD_144924 | JGI IMG/M metagenome (GOLD analysis project Ga0193752, IMG submission 144924) | Soil microbial communities from a riparian zone of the East river system, Colorado, United States - H1c1 | ecosystem: Environmental > Terrestrial > Soil > Riparian zone | place: USA: East River... | reverse complement strand
TCCACCCCAGGGATCGGACACCGTGGCACCGGGAAACGTCCGGCAGATGGCATTGACCAGTTTGCGGCTCATCGTGAACACCGGGATATCAGGTCAGCAATCTATCACTTTCGAAGCGGTGCGGCCGGAGCCGGCCTGCGATGCGCCATATGGAACTACGGCTTGTCATTCTTCAGCACGACGGCATCGTATTCGCGACTATCGACGATCGCTTCGACGATCACGGGGCCATCGGCGGCGAAGGCCCATCTGAGCGCGTCGCGGAATTCGGCGGTGTTCTGGGCGGTGCGGACGTGGGCACCGAAGATATTGTTGCCGCCGATTGCGCCTCTGTCGCGAACGGGCGTGCCGTAGATGGGGTTGGCCTTCTTCTCCTGCTTGATGCGGATCAGCGCGAGATCGTTGTCGGTGAGCACGACGATGACGATGTGCAGATTGCAGCGGATGGCGGTCGCGATTTCGCCCGCGGTCATCAGGAACCCGCCATCACCGACCACGGTACAGACCAGGCGCGCGGGATGGACGAGCTTGGCCGCGATCGCGGCGGGAATGCCGAAGCCCATGGTGGACCAGCCATTGGTCATGATCTGCGCGCCCGGCGCGGGCGTTCGCCAGAGCTGTCCGATCAGATGGGTGTGCGCGCCGACATCGCAGGTCATGATACCGTCTTGCGGCAGCACTTCGCGCAGCACGGCGAGCGCGCCCTTGGGACCGAAGCCGGTCTTCGACGGCTTCAGCTTCTCGAATATCGCGACGCGCCGTTGGGCGAGCGCACCAAAGTCCCATTCGTTGGCGACGGGAGACAACGCAAGCAGCGCGTTCAAAGACGTCCCTATGTCGCCTACCGCATCGACGGCGATCTCATAGGAATCGCGATCGATATCGACGGGCTCCAGATCGAAGCTGATCAGCTTCGCTGTCTTCGGCATCCAGGATTCGTAGTTGAATTCGACCGGATCGTAGCCGATGCCGACGATGAGATCGGCCTGTTGGTGCGTCTCACCGACCACGTTGCTCAGCGCATGGAATAGGACCCCGGCATAGCAAGGATGATCTTCACCGAGCATGCCCTTGGCCATCGGCGTCAGAACGACAGGAACTTTGTGCTTCTCGGCGAGAGCGCGGATTTCATCCTGCGCGCGCGCGTGCACGGCACCGAGACCAACCGCGAGAACAGGTTTTTTCGCCTGCGCAAACAGCTTGGCCGCTTGCTTCAACAGCGTGGGATCGGCTGGCTCCGGTCCTGACGGACGATGGAAAGAGACGTTTTCGTTGCTGGCCTTCTCCGCCGACATGCCGACGGGAAGGCCGACATGGACCGGCCCTGGACGGCCTTCGAGCGCCACGCGTCCGGCGTCGAAGAGGATCGACTTGACCGATTGGGGCTCCAGCCGTGTCGTCTTCTTGGTCAGCGGCCTGAACAGCGCCTGGTGATCGATACCCATCTGGGTGGTGCGTCCGCGCATCGCTGCGGGCATCTCGTCGGTCAACGCAATCACCGGCGAGCGATCGAGCAACGCCTCGCCCACGCCGGTCGCGAGATTGGTGGCGCCGGGGCCGAACGTGCCGAAGCAGGCGCCGGGAGCGCCGGTGAGCCGTCCGCAGACATCGGCCATCATGCCGGCGCCGCCTTCATGCGTGGTCAGGATGAACTCTATGCCCTCGGTCTGGCGCAGGGCCTCCATGTAGTCGACCCAGCCGCCGCTCGGAACGCCGAAGACGTAGCGGACGCCCATTTCCTTGAGCGCATCGACGACGGCGGTGGCGACGGTCTGGGCTTCAGCCAATCGCATCACTCCTTGATGACGCCCAGCGATTTCGCGAGATCGACCGTCTGCCGCGCGCGATCGACGATGGGATAGTCGAGCAGCTGGCCGCGAAATGCGATCGCGCCCTGCCCCTTGGCACGCGCATCGTCGAAGGCCTTCAGCACCTCGCGTGCGTAGTCGATATCTTCCTTCGTCGGCGTGAAGGCGGCGTTGGCGATTTCGATCTGGTTCGGATGGATGATCGAGATCGCGCTCATGCCAAGCTGGCGTGCCTGTTTGGCAAAACGCTTCAGCCCTTCCATATCGTTGAGGTCGACCCATACGCCGTCGACCGCCTGGATGTGCGCGGCTGCCGCGACGGTTGCGAGATGCGAGCGGGCATAGATGAGATTGACGGCTTCACCCTCGCGCCTCATAGGCAGCGCCATCTCGCGCGTGAAGTCCTCGGCGCCGAACAGAATGCCGACGATGCGCGGGGAGGACGTGGCGATCGCGTAGGCGTTGAACAGGCCGATCGGGCTCTCGATGGCAATTACAAGCTTGATCTCGCCGCCCGGCATGTGCTGCGCGACTTCCGCCCTGCCGAGCTCATCCTCGACGATCCGGACCTGATCGACGCTGTCGACCTTGGAGATCACCAAGCCTTCCAGCCCGGGGCGCACGGCCGCCTTGAAATCCTCGACCATCCGCTCCGTGCCGGGCGCATTGGTGCGCACGAAACGGGCGGGCGTGCGGTAGCTGGGATCGGCCTGGAGCTGTTCCGCCACGCGGTCGAGCGACGCGGCGATCTGAATGCGCGCGTTCTCCTTCTCCGCCGGCGCGACGCCGTCTTCGATGTCGATCATGATGGCGTCGACATTGAGGCTGAGCGCCTTGTCGATCATGCGCTGGCGGTCGCCCGGCACGAACATCCAGGAGCGGAGGAGTCTCTGTTGCTGGTCCATCGTCTGTCTCAATAGGATCGAGGCATGCCAAGGACATTTTGCCCGAGATATGCCAACACGAGGTTGTTGTTGATCGGCGCCGTCATGTAGAGCCGCGTCTCGCGGAATTTGCGCTCCACGTCGTATTCGCGGGCAAAGCCGTAGCCGCCATGCGTATCGAGACAGGCGTTCGCGGCCTCCCAGGCGGCGTCCGATGCCAGCAGCTTCGCCATGTTGGCTTCGGTCCCGCACTTCTCTCCGCGATCGAATTTTTCGGCGGCATAGAAGCGCATCCGGTCGGCGGCTTCGACATGGGCAAAGGCGCGCGCAATCGGAAACTGCACGCCCTGATTGGCGCCGATGGGCCGGCCGAAGACGACGCGCTCGCTCGCATATTTGGCGGCACGCTCGACAAACCAGCGGCCGTCGCCGATGGCTTCGGAGGCGATCAGGATTCGCTCCGCGTTCCAGCCGTCGATGATATGGCGGAAGCCCATGCCTTCCTGGCCGATCAGATTCTCCGCCGGCACCTCGACATCTTCGAAAAAGAGAATGTTGGTGTGATGGTTGATCATCATGTCGAGCGGCTTGACGTCGAGCTTGCCCTTGATGTCGCGGAGATCGACGAGGAAGACGGAGAGACCCTTCGTCTTGTCCTTGAGCTCAGCGTAAGGCGTGGTGCGCGCAAGCAGCAGCATCAGGTCGGATTGCCTGACGCGCGAGATGAAGATCTTCTGGCCGTTGACGATGTATTTGTTGCCCTGCTTCACGGCGCGGGTTTCGATCTTCGTGGTTTCAGAACCGGCATTGGGCTCGGTCACCGCAAAGGCCTGGAGCCGCAATTCGCCGCCGGCGATCTTGGGCAGGTATTTCCGCTTCTGCTCTTCGCTGCCGTGCTTGAGCAGCGTGCCCATTGTGTACATCTGGGCATGGCAGGCGAGCGCATTCCCTGCCGAGCGGTTGATCTCTTCCAGGATGATGCCCGCCTCGGTGATACCGAGGCCGGCCCCGCCATACTCTTCGGGGATCAGCGCGCCGAGATAGCCGCTTGCCGTCAGCGCCTCGACAAAGGCCTGCGGATATTCGCCGGCCTTGTCGATGTCGCGCCAATACGAATCGGGGAAGCCCGCGCAGATCTTGCGGATCGCATCGCGGATCGCCTGGCGGTCTTCCTCGCTCGCAGCTGTCATCTATGCCTCAGGCCTGGCCGGCCGGCTTCTGGCCGAGCGGCAACCACGAATCTTCCGCCCGCGGGGTCTTCTCGTCCAGATACATCAGCTTGGCCGGGTCTAGTAGAGCATTTGAGATTGGACTCAGTAGAACGGAAAATGCCCACCTCGTATCGAAACGAGCGTGGGCTCCTGTTTTGTGCTTCTTTGCGGCCGAAAGTCACCAGCGCCGGCGTTGATTCATTGAAGGTACTGTTTGAACCATTCGAGCACCGGTTTCATCGCTTCATCCGTTCTTTTCCCATATACATCGAAGTGGACGCCGCCTTTTAGCGTGAAGAGCTTCTTCGGTTCCTTAGCCTTATTATACAACCTATCGGCATCGTCGGCCTCGAGCTCGTCCTTCTCCGCTTGAACGAAGAGAATTGGTGTCGGAGCCACCTTGTCGATAATTTCTTCCGGCTTGTAGTCCAGCCACCCATCAACGGTTGCTAGCGTTGTCTTGTTGCCTTTTTCCTTTTCCACCTGTTCAGCATCCTTTAAGGAAGAGGTCAGCTCAGGAGGCATGATCAGTACCGAATCGGTTCCCTTGTCCAAGAACCCATGGAAGTCTTTGGACTTGCCAGTCAAAACCCTATTAATTCGGTCCTCTTGAACCTTTTGCATGAGAGTTGCCCACTCCTGCTCGGTTCGAAATCTTCGCATTCGCCGCTCGCCATCACCGACCAAGACCATGGAGGCAACCGCTTTTACGCGTCGGTCTCGGGCCGCTATGTACGCTACCTCTCCACCTCCCAAGCTGACGCCTAACAACGCGACCTTGTCAGGGTTCACTTCTGGTCTGGATTGCAAGCAGGAGATGGCGTTGCTAGCGTCATAGATCTGTAGGTATGGAATTACCTCGCCGCGGACGCCTTCACTCTCTCCGAATCCTCTGAAATCCATGGTCAGGGACACAAAGCCTGCTGCGGTAAACTCGTCGGCGAACCCAGGAAAGAAAGCGTCCGCCGTGCTCATGAAACCCGGCACAAGCACGACACCAGGAAGATTGCTTCCTTTCTTGGCATTGTCAGGCTTAGAAAGTATTCCAGACAGTTTTAGACCATCGCTATAGTAGTTTATTCTCTCTTTCATTAATCAAAGCTCCTTTCACATTGCCCTCCGAAACGGCGAGTTGCGACCGCCGCCCCCGACGGGCTGACACGCGAGATTCGCATAACTAGACTAGTCTTTGGCATTCAGCTCGCGGATGCGCTTGACGGTGAGCACGCGTCCCACGAGCAGCTGTTCAGCAGGAGCTGCATCGGCAGCAAAATCGCACATTCAAAAAACTCCCTTTTGATGGATCGATGGATTGAGACTTACGAATTTCCCCAGGCTTCGACGAAGCGGCGCGCATCCGCGATGACGGGCTCATCTACGGGAACATAGGGCACGACGAGTCGCGTCACACCGGCATCGATGAACGGCTGAAGCCGTTCCTTTATTTCCTTGATCGACGTGCCCGGGATGACGGGCAGCTTGTCCATGTATTCGTCGGTCATGTGCTGCGAGGCCGCCTTGAAGCCGCCGGCCTTGAACGCCTCCTGGATGCGCATCACTTCGGGTTCGAAGCCCGAGGCGATCAGCATGTCCTTATAGTGATCGGCGATGTTGTAGAAGGTCAGCACCTGGCGCAGCTTCGAGCGCGCCGCGGCGCGGTCGGGATTGAGCGACACACGCACCTTGGCGATGATTTCGATGCTGTTGGGATCGCGCCCGGCTTCGATCGCGCCCTGGCGCACGCGGCCGGCGATCTCCTTGATGGTCTCGGGCGTTCCCATGTTGATGAACACGCCTTCGGAGATCTTGCCGACGAGCTTGGTCATCTGCGGGCCGAGGCCGGCGAGATAGATCGGGAATTGCGGATGAGACGGCGTCCACGAGAGTTCGAAGCGCTTTCCGGTGCTGTAGATCTCACCTTCGTATTCGACGCGCTCGCCGGCGGCTACTTTCCGCACGATCTCGATATATTCGCGGGCGCGCCGCAGCGGCCGGTCGAACACGCCATTGTGCCAGGCCGCGATCGTCTTGTTGGCAACGCCAAGCCCGAGCAGCAGACGTCCGCCCGTCAAATCCTGCAAGGTCGCCGACTGGATGCCGAGCGTCACCGCGCTTCGGCCGTAGATGTGATAGATCGCCGTTCCAAGCTTGAGCGTGTTCGTGCGCGCACCGATTGCCGAGATCAGGACGAACGGATCGGTGCTGTTGGATTCGCCCTTCCAGAACGCGCCGAAACCCGCCTGCTCGATCAGCGGCGAGAGTTCGACAATTTCCCGTACCGGATAATGGGCGGCGGAGTTCAGCTCGATGTCATAGTGCACGATCGTGGCTCACTTTCTCATCCCAGATATACGCTCTCGGGATCGATCTCTTCTCTTAGGAGGCGCAGTTCTTCGGCGGTCGGAAGGGACGTTGTGGCAGGTTTGTGCGGCACGTGAAGTTCGAAGCCGGTGTTCGCCAACACATCCTCCAAACTCACCCCCGGATGCAAGGAGATGAGCACAGCCGAATGGCTCACTCTATCGAACCCGATGACCGCCTTGTCCGTGATGATGCGGTGCGGTCCACCGCCGCGCAACGCCAACTCGTCGCGCGACTTGCCGCCTACGAAACCGGGGCTCGTCAGATGAGCAACCGCGACCGGCAGCTTCCGCTTCTCGTGACGCATGATGACGATGACGCGCTTCGCCAGCGAGGCGACGTCGTTGCCGCCCGCGCTGCCGTTGAAATAGCGCACCCTGCCCTCTTCCTTCGACAGGGTGGTGTTGATGTTGCCGTAGCGGTCGACTTCGAGCGCGCCGAGGAAACCGGTGTCGACCACGCCGCGATGAAGGTTCATCCCCATCACGTCGAGAAAACCGCTCCAGCAAGTCGCGCGGTAGAAGATGCGCGAATCCGCAAGCCCCACCGGCGTGTGGATGGGCCGCATGTTGGCGACGCCGATCTCGAGCAGGGGCGTCAAGTTCGGCGCATGCGTGCTCTTGGCGAGAAAACACGCGACCTGCGGAAGGCCGATTCCGACGACCACGGTCTCGGAATCGCGCAGCTCGCGGGCGCCGGCCGCGACCATGATCTCGGTTGCGCGAATCTCGCTCATCTCAATACCCGCGCACCGGATCGGCCATCAGGCGCTCCAACGCTGGAAACCCACCCGCCTTGCCGAGATACTCGGTGTGATCCTTGGTCTCGAGGATATACGTCCGGATGTAGTCGCCGATGCGCTCGGCGCGCTTGGAATGCTCGACATAGAGCCTCAAATGCACCGCATCGTAATCGTAGCGGCCGAAGACGGCGGTCGGATGGGCGCCGAAGGGCTGATGGATGACGGCCTCCACGCGATGGGCGGGGATGATCGTCCGTTCCGGCTGCTCCTGGATCGCCGAGGTCGGCACGATTTCTTCGGCGATCACGATCAGGCGACGAGCCGCCTTCGCCTGCTCTTCGTTCTCCCAGCGCGGCCCGTCGATCCGGCAATTGCCTTCGGCGTCGGCCACCTGCACATGCACGAAGGAGACGTCGGGGGTCAGCGCCGTCATCGCCACGTAGTTCTCGCCGGTGAATGGGCAGGTCATGCGGGCGACCTCACCCTTCGCCCCACCTTTCTCCAAGCGATCGAGGATCTCGGACGCCAATAGCGACTTGATCGGGATGAACGAGAGCCCGAGCGCGCCTGCGAGATAGCGGAAGCAGAGCGACAGGCTGGTCCAGTCCTCGAAGGCGAGCGATCCCGTCTCGCGGGCGCGGTTGATGCAATGCACCGGACCGAAGCGGTCGAGCGAGCCGCCCCCGATGATCAAGCGCTTGACCAAGCCCGCGCCGACCAGCAGATCGGTGTCGAGACCCGCGACCCCCTGCGAAACCGTCAGATTGCACTTATTCTGGCGAATCAACTCATGGGCGACCGCAATCACATTGCGGGCAATGGCAAACCCACCCAGCGCAATATGGGCGCCATCGGGAATGCTGCCGACCACCTGGGCCGCCGTCTTGATTTTGCCAGCCACGATAGAAGTTCAACCCCACGGGAAACGGCGGTTGGCCCGCTCTTGCGACGGGGCTAATTAGAAGCAAAGCCAGCGGCAAGCAAGATGCTGAAAAAAAGCGATTTCCGGCTGAACCTGTTACAGTGTTAGACCTTCGATCTCGCAAGTTCCCGGGAGGGCATTCATGGCCGAAGTGAAACTCGCGCGTCGCAATTTCCTGAAGGGCGCAGGTGCGGCAGGGGCCGCGGGGGCGGCGCTGGCGACCGGCCTGACCGCCTGCGGCCCGGAGACGGCGACGACGACGGCTCCAGCGGCGCCGGACGTCTGGCACACCCTGAATGCGACCGAAGCCGCGTTCATCTCAGCCGCGGTCGACACGCTGATCCCGGCTGACGATCTGACGCCATCGGGGAGCGCGGTCGGACTCGCGGTGTTCATCGACCGGCAATTGGCGGGAGCCTTCGGCAACGGCGCGCGGCTCTATCGTCAGGGGCCTTTCCTGCCCGGCAAGCCCGAGCACGGCTATCAGCTGGCCCTGACCCCACGCGAATTCTTCCGCGCCGGCATCGAATCCACCAACCAATGGACGCAGAAGACCTACGGCAAGGATTTCGACCGCCTGAGCGAGGCCGAACGGGTTGAGGCCATGACGGCGCTGGAAGCAGGCAAGCCCGAGTTTACCGGATTCAAGAGCTCGATGTTCTTCGACCAGTTGTTGCAGCTCACGATGGAGGGGTTCTTCGCCGATCCCATCTATGGCGGCAATCGCGACAAGGTGGCGTGGAAGATGATTGGCTTCCCGGGCCTGCCGGCAAGCTATCGCGAAGAGATCAAGACCTATTTCAACAAGAAATATGACGGCGAGCCGCAATCCATCGCGGACTTTTCTTGAGAGGAAACGGCGATGGTCACCGTACTGAAGGAAGTCGATGCGGTCGTTGTCGGCATGGGTTGGACGGGGAGCATCCTCTCCCGCGAGCTGACCAAGGCGGGGCTGACGGTTGTGGGGCTCGAACGCGGCGGCATGCGCAGCCCGCGCGAGGATTTTGCGATTCCCGCCATCCGCGACGAGCTCAAATATTCGCAGCGCCAGGAGCTGTTCCAAGATTCGGCGATGGAAACGGTGAGCTTGCGCCACGCGCGCAGCGAGACCGCGCTGCCGATGCGGCGGCTGGGCTCGTTCGTGCCGGGGACCAATGTCGGCGGCGCCGGCACGCATTGGAACGGCGCGACGTGGCGCTGTCTTGAAACGGACTATGTGCTGAAATCGCACTACACTGAGAAATATGGCCGCAATTTCGTGCCGCCGGAGATGACGATCCAGGATTTCGGCGTCACCTATACCGAGCTCGAGCCGCACTATGACAAGTTCGAGAAATTGTGCGGCGTGTCGGGACAAGCCGGAAATCTGCGCGGCACCAAGGTCCAGGGCGGCAACATCTTCGAAGGGCCGCGCAGCAGCGATTTCCCCAACAAGCCTCTACAGCGCGGCCTTGCAGGCGTGCTGTTCGAGGAAGCGACCAAGAAGCTCGGCTACCATCCCTTCCCGCAGCCTTCGTCCAACGCCAGCGCCGCCTACACGAATCCCGAAGGCGCCGTGATGGGCGAGTGCGTCTATTGCGGCTTCTGCGAGCGCTTCGGCTGCGAATCGAACGCCAAGGCGTCGCCGAACGTAAGCGTGCTTCCGGTGCTGATGCTCGATTCGAAATTCGAGTTGCGCACACACGCCTACGTGAAGAGCCTGGTTTATGACCGGCGGGCGAAGCGTGTGAAGTCCGTCATTTATGTCGACCCGCGCAACGGCGAGGAATACGAGCAGCCGGCGGGCATCGTCATCCTCGGCGCCTATGTCTTCAACAACGTGCTCCTGATGCTCACGTCAGGCATCGGCAGGCCCTACGATCCGGTGACGGGGCGCGGCGTTGTCGGAAAAAATTATTGCTACCAGTACACCGATGCGGGCGTGTCCGTGTTCTTCGAGGACAAGGAGAACAACCCGTACATGGCGACCGGCGCATTCGGCACCATCATCGACGATTTCAACGGCGACAATTTCGATCATTCTGCCCTTGGCTTCATCGGCGGCGGACATATTTCGGCGGGCATGTCCAACGGCCGGCCGATCGCCACGCGCGCGACTCCGCCGGGAACGCCGCGCTGGGGCAAAGAGTGGAAGCAGGCCACCGCCAAATGGTACCGGCGCTGGTTCAACGTCAGCGGCACGGCGTGCAACTACGCCCACCGCGAGAACTATCTCGACCTCGATCCGACCTATAAGGATGCGCTGGGCCGGCCGCTGATCCGCATCACCTACAATTTCAAGGACAATGACTACAAGATCGGCAAGTTCCTCAGCGAGAAATCGGCCGAGATCGCGAAAGCGATGAACCCGACCATCGTCACCGAGCCGCGCTATCGCGACGGCAATTACAGCGCCGTGCCGTATCAATCGACGCACAACACCGGCGGCACGATCATGGGGACCGATCCGTCGAACAGCGTCGTCAATCGCTATCTGCAGGCGTGGGACGCGCACAATCTGTTCATCATGGGCGCCTCCGTCTTCCCGCAGAACCAGAGCTACAACCCGACCGGGCCCTTGGGCGCGCTCGCCTACTGGTCAGCGAACGCGATCACGTCCCAATATCTGAAGAGCCCGGGTCCGTTGATGCCGGCATGATGCGCAACGTTGCGACCGTGCTTGTTGTCCTGGCTTTAGCGGGGGCCGCTTTTGCCGCGCCCGCGCCAGAGCCGGTGAAGGTGCGGGACTTCCTGCAACGCTGCAAAACGGACTGGGAGTTCTGCAAAGTCCGTATCCAGGCGCAAATGACGGAGCTGAACGCCGTCCGCGAAGCCTGCATCCCCAATGACGTGAGGCGCGACGAGGCCGCTGTCCGCATCGCGCATGTGCTCGAGGAAGTGCTGGAGGAGGACGCGAGTATTTTCGAGACCGGAGAATACAGGCTCTTCGTCGCACAGGTCGTCGCGCTCATCTGGCCGTGCGGCGTAGTGTCATAGACCTTACGCCCCCTTAACCGCACACCGCAGTCAGTGAAGAACGATCTTCCTGCTTGCGTTTCCCGTTGTTTGCGCTATAATTATACACTGTTCAATTAATAATGACAACTATTCAGAATTGTTCCAGATGGCCAGGCGTTCGGATCACACGCGCGAAGAATTAATGGAGCTCGCAATCGATGCGGCGCTCGCGCTCATCGAAGCGGATGGATTTGAGAAGTTCAGCGCCAGGCAGGTGGCGGCAAAGATCGGGTACACAGTGGGCACGCTCTATAACGTCTTCGGCAGCTACGACGAGCTGCTGCTGCGCGTGAACGCACGCACTCTGGACCACTGGTACGACTTTCTGCAGACCCGGCTTAAACGTGGCAAGTCGGAGCCGCTGCGCGTGCTCGCCCGCGGCTATGTCGAATACGCGCGGATTCACCACAACCGTTGGATCGCGCTCTTCGAGCACCACAGGGACACCTCCAAGCCCCTTCCCGATTGGTATGAGGAAAGGCTTAAGCGTTTCTTCGCGATGTTGGAGGACACAATACGATCCTCAGCGAGCCACGACCGCCGGAAAGCGAAGCGCGACGCGCAAGTGCTGTGGGCGGGGATACATGGGATTTCGATCCTGTCGTTGACAGGAAGGTTCGAGCTGGTCGGAGCAGAATCGACCGACGCGCTCGTGAATGCGCTCATCGACAACTACGTGCCTGGACGCCAGGTCGAGCGGCAGTGACGTAACGATTGAAGGCGCACCGGGGACTCGACACATGGCCATCTCTGCCCTTGGACTGCTCGAGACCCGCCGGCTTGGTCCCTTGTGCCTCACGCAGGCCTGCGGAGCGTTCAACGACAACCTCGTCAAGAACGCGCTGGTCGTACTCGCATTGTTCAAACTCGGCAGCGGCGGAACGGGTTTGACCGCGCTCGCGGGCGTCCTGATCATTGCACCTTTCGTGCTGTTCTCGGCACTGGCTGGACAGATCGCCGATCGTTTTTCCAAACCCCGTATCATCGTGCTCGCCAAGGCGGCTGAGCTGTTGCTGATGCTTGCTGCGGCCGTCGCGTTCATAACCGAGAATCAAACAGCGCTCCTCGCTTTGCTCTTCGGGCTGGGCACTCAGGCTGCGGTGTTCGGTCCGCTCAAATACGGAATTCTCCCCGAGCACTTGGCGGACAGCGAACTGGTGGCAGGCAACGGCGCCATCGAGGCGACAACCTTCCTGTCCATTCTCTTTGGAACGGTTGCCGGCGGCGCACTGATCCTGTTCGACAACGGCACGACTCTTGTGGCCGCAACGGGACTCGCCGTTGCAGCTATCGGCCTTTTCGCCGCCATGTTTGTTCCGAAAGCGCCACCCGCCGACCCTTCGCTCAAAATCAGTGCGAACCTGCCGCTGCAGACTTGGCGCATCGTCCGGCAGGCGGCGTCCATAAGACCGGTTTGGCTCTCCATCCTTGGGCTGTCCTGGTTCTGGGTGGTTGGGGCAACTCTGCTGACGGAGTTCCCGACGATTGTTCGTGACGTGCTTCACGCCAACGGCAATGTCGCCACGCTGCTGCTGACCGTCTTTGCGGTCGGAGTGGGCCTGGGATCGATGCTGTGTGCGCGATTGCTCAAGGGCGAGGTGTCGCCCCGGTTCGTGCCGTTCGCCGCAATCGGCATATCGATCTTCTGTTGGGAATTTGCGTCCGCGACACTGGCGGCAGGTGACCTCGCCGATACGGCGGCCGTGCTATCATCGGTTCAAGGCTGGCGGCTGCTGATTGACCTGTTTGCGCTTTCCGCCTGCGGCGGGGCTTACAGCGTCCCCCTTTACGCGATCGTCCAGCACAATTCTCCAAAGGATTCGCGCGCGCGCATGATCGCGGCCAACAACGTGGTCAGCGCTTTCTTCATGGTGATGGGCTCCGGTGCAACCTTTGCCTTCGACGCCGCCGGATACTCACCTTCGGACGTGCTCACAATTCTCGCGGTCGCCAATTTGGCTGTCGCCATCTGGATCGTGCGCCTACTTCCCCAACACGTCTTCCGCTCGCTGTTCCGCTTCTACTTCGACACGTTCCACGGCGTGACCGTCAACGGGCTGGAGAACTATCACGCTGCGGGAGACCGCGTCGTCATCGTCGCCAACCATCTTTCCTTCGCCGACGCATGTCTGATCGCCTGCTACCTTCCGGACAGCCCAACCTTCGCCGTACATACCCGCATGGCGGGGCTGTGGTGGGCGCGGCCGTTTTTGTCGGCCGTCGATATTTTCAAGGTCGATGTGCAGTCGGCGTACTCGGTCAAGTACATGGTCGAGGCCGTGCGCGACGGGCGCAAACTGATGATCTTTCCGGAGGGCCGCCTGACCAACACGGGCGCGCTTATGAAGGTCTACGAGGGCGCTGGGGTGGTCGCCGATAAGGCGCGCGCGAAGGTGCTGCCGATCAGCATCGACGGCCTGCAGTTCACCAGGCTTGGCCGGATGAAAGGGAAACTTCCCATGCGGTGGTTTCCGAGGTTGTCGGTGACGATCATGCCGCCCGTCGACTTGACGCCCGATCCTGCGCTCGCGCTCGACCGGCATCAGCGGCGTGAGGCTTTGGGCCGGGCGCTACAGGATCTTCTCGTCAATACGGTGTTCCGCGCCAAACAGACCGATCGCACGCTGTTCTCGGCTCTGCTGGATGCGCGCGCCAAACATGGCGGCGGCATTGCAATCGCTGAGGACCTGGCGCGCGAACCGATCAGTTACAACCGGCTGCTGCTTGGCGCCGCCATCTTTGGGCGCAGACTTGCGGCGGAAACCAAAATCGGCGAACGGGTCGGCGTGCTGTTGCCGAACGCGAACGGAACTGTGGTCACCTTCATGGCCCTCCAGGGGTTCGGACGCGTGCCGGCGATGCTCAATTTCTCAGCCGGCGCGGAAGCGATGCTGACCGCGTGCGCGGCCGCGGAAGCGACGACAATCATTTCGAGCCGCGCTTTCATCGAGAAAGCAAAGCTCGGGAAAGTCGTCGAGCGGCTCGAGCAACAGGTGCGTATCCTGTGGACCGAGGACCTGCGCGCGTCGTTGGGGCTACGCGCCAAGCTGAGAGGAAAGTGGGATGCGCACTTCGCCCGGTGGCTGCCGGGCGCAAAAATATCCACGGAGTCCGTCGCCGTCGTGCTCTTCACCAGCGGCTCGGAGGGTACGCCCAAGGGCGTCGCGCTGAGCCACCGCAACATCGTGACGAACTGCGCGCAGCTTTCCACTGTCATCGATTTCAGCGGCGCGGACCGCGTCTTCAATGCCATGCCGATGTTCCATGCGTTCGGCCTTACCGGCGGCACGATCCTGCCCCTGCTCTACGGCGTTAGGACGTTCCATTATCCTTCCCCGCTGCATTATCGCGTCGTGCCGGGGCTCATATATGATACCGATTCGACGATCTGCTTCGGCACGGACACGTTCCTGAACGGGTGGGCGAAATATGCCCACGCCTATGATTTCTACGCGATGCGCTACATCTTTGCGGGCGCTGAACGAGTCCGCGACGAAACGAAGCGGTTTTTCTTCGAGCGCTTCGGAGCGCGAATCCTGGAAGGTTATGGCGCAACCGAAACCGCACCGGCGCTCGCCATGAACACGGCGATGCATTGCCGAGCCGGCACCGTCGGCCGTTTCCTGCCCGGCGTCGAATGGCGTTTGCTTCCCGTTCCGGGGGTCGAGACCGGTGGGCGCCTCCACGTGCGCGGTGCGAATGTGATGCTCGGCTACATGCGCGCGACATCTCCGGGCCAGATCGAGGCGCTCGAAGACGGATGGTACGACACCGGCGACATCGTGGAGCTGGATGCGGAGGGTTACGTCGCCATCAAGGGCCGAGCCAAGCGCTTTGCGAAGATTGCAGGCGAGATGGTATCGATGACGGCAGCCGAAGGCTTGGTCTGTTCATTGTGGCCGGCCGACCAGCACGCGGTGATCAATTTGCCCGATCCTCGAAAGGGCGAACGGTTGCTCCTTGTCACCACACGCCAAACGGCGAATGTGAGCGCGATCCTCGCCCATGGCAGGGAGCGCGGTGTTCCCGAGATCATGGTCCCGCGCGACGTGTTGGTCGTGGCGAGCCTGCCGCTGCTCGGCACGGGCAAGCTGGACTATCCGGCCATCGAGAAATTGGCCGCAGCGGTGGCGACCGTTGCCAAGGACGAAAGTGAGCCCGCGTTGGCCTAGGGATAGTGGAAACCCGGCGCGCTCGAGGCGCGACAAATCCCCTCCCGGCGCCGCCCGAATGCGACTACACTTTCTTGTGAAAGGCGCGGGCACAACCGCGCGGGGAGGGATTCGATGGCCGACACCAAGCTTCCACGACGCGAATTCTTGAAGAGCGCAGGCGTCGCCGGCGCGAGCGCCGCTGCCGCGGTTACCGGACTGACCGCGTGCACGCCGGAGGCTGCCCCCACGGCTGCGGCTCCGCCTCCCGCCCCCGAGACGAGACTCGTGCTCTCGCCCGAGGAGGATGCGTTCTTCGCGGCGGCCGTCGACACGATCATTCCGGCCGATGAGCTGTCGCCGTCGGGATCGGATTGCGGCTGCGTCACCTTCATCGACCGCCAGCTCGCGAGCGCCTGGGGCGGCGGCGCCAAGATGTATCGCTCGGGGCCCTATCTCCAGGGCACGCCGGAGCAAGGTTATCAATTGCCCCTGACGCCGCGGGATTTCTTCCAGG
>Ga0193752_1002062_pt1 | contig 15593 bp, 15 predicted proteins | sample H1c1metaG_FD_144924 | JGI IMG/M metagenome (GOLD analysis project Ga0193752, IMG submission 144924) | Soil microbial communities from a riparian zone of the East river system, Colorado, United States - H1c1 | ecosystem: Environmental > Terrestrial > Soil > Riparian zone | place: USA: East River... | reverse complement strand
AACCGGTCCAGGTTCCGCATCGGACTCAGCCGGTCGACCATGTCGTCGGTGAACGCCACGTACTTGCTGCGCGCAGAGCGTCGTACTGGCTCCAGGTCGTAGATCCCACTGCAGACGAGGGCGGCCTGGACGGGACACGCGTCGAAGCCTAGCGCGGACCAGTCGCTGGTCAGGGCCACCGTCGCCAAATGCGCTCCCGAAGACGTCCCCGACAGAAAGATGCGGCGTCGATCGCCGCCGAGCCGTTCGCTGTTTCGGCACACCCAGACGATCGCGCGCGAAACCTGCTCGGCCATCGGAAACAAGCTGCCCTCGGTCTCGCCGACGTTGACGAAATCGGGAACGACCAGATGGACGCCCGCGTCGTTGAACAAATCCGCGAAGAAGGCGCAGTCCTTGGCCGCGCCGGCGCGCCATGCCCCGCCGTGGATGAAGATGTTGATGGGGGCGTCGTTCCTGTCGGCCCGGTACAGATCCAGGGCCTCGGCCGGCGTCGGGCCGTAGGCATGGCGCGACGGCACGCCGCGGCGCGAGCGGAGCGCTTCGCTGCGCGCCGCGTAGCGGTCGAGCAGCTGCTGGCGGTTGGGCGCGTAGGCCGCCTGGTCGTAAGCCGCATCCAGCGCAGCCTGGTCCATGTCCAGCCAGACCAGCTTGCGCTCGGTGGCGACGGCCTCGACTGCGCCATCGATCTCCACCGCCTCGACGGGCGGCTCCTGAGACGCCGTCACGCCTGTCTGTACTCGCTCGGCCAGGTTGCGGCTGAACTCGTCCCACATGCGATCGACCTTCGTCTTGATGATGTTCAGGCCGAAGTTGGCGAGCTTGCCGGTCAGCTGCACATCGAGGCGGGTGCGCAGCTCGGCTGTCCCGTCGCCCTGGTCGCTCAGGAACACCTCGCTCGATTGGCGAAGGGCGTTGGCGAGCGTGGAATCCTCGCCGCTGCCCTGGCTGCGGAGGTACTCGGGCGGACGCATCTCGGTGATCGTCGTCCTCACCTTGAAGCGCGCACTGACGAACGCCACCTTCACCTGCACGGTGACGACGTACTCCGTGTCGCTGACGACCTCGATGGCCTCGATCCCCGGGACGCACGCGCCCATGGTCTTGGGATCGAGCAGCATCTCCCAGACACGAGCCACAGGCGCTTCGACCCGCGCCGTCTTCTCGAAGATCATCGGCCGGGCCTCTCGACTGCCGGCTCGCTCGCCCGCATGGCCCTGGCCGCGGCCATGATCGAATTGACGATTCCCGAGTAGCCGGTGCAGCGGCAGAGGTTTCCCGAGAGTGCGGCTCGAACCTCATCCTCCGTCGGGTCGGGGTTGCGCGAGAGAAACGCGCTGGTCGTCATGATGATGCCCGGGGTGCAGAACCCGCACTGCAACCCGCCGTGCTCGAGGAAGGCCTGCTGGATGGGGTGAAGCTCGGAGGTTCCGCCGTTCAGGCCCTCGATCGTCGTCAGCGAACAGCCGTCTGCTTGGATGGCCAGCATCAGACACGACTTCACCGGGCGCGAGTCGAGGTGCACGGTGCAGGCGCCGCAGATGCCGGTCTCGCAGCCTCGCTTGGTCCCGGTCAGGTGGAGGTCGTCGCGCAGCATGCCGGCGAGCAGGCGCTTCGCCGGCACCTCGACCTCCTGCTCCTCGCCGTTCAGGCGCACATGGATCACGTGTTTGCTCAAGACAGTCTCCTGCTCAATGCGTCTCGATGCCGAAGACATCGGCCGCCAGGCGCCGGACCACGACACGGATCATGTCGCGGCGGAATTCCTCGGTGCCCCTGAAGTCCGACACCGGCCGGGCCTCGTCGGCGGCGATGTCGGCCATCTCCTCGAGTACGGCGGCGCTGACTTCCTTGCCGCGGAGGAATGTCTCCGCTCGAGGCAAGCGCCCCGGAATGGGCGTGGAGGCGCCGACGGCTCGGCGTCGCCATCGACATGCCGCTCCTTCGTGCCGCACGACGATGGCGACGCCGACCAGCGGCCGGTGTTCGGCCCGGGTCTTGACGAAGCGCGAATACAGACCCGACGCGTCGTTCGCGAACGCGGGCACGCGGATCTCGGTGACGATGTCCGCCGGTGCGAGAGCGGTCTCGTAGTAGTCGGTAAAGAAGTCCTCGAGAGCGATCACCCGGTCTCCGCCCGTTCCGGTCACCTGCACGCTCGCCCCGAGCGCGATCAGGCAGGTGGGCGGGTCCGACGCCGGATCCCCGTAGCACAGGTTGCCTCCCAGGGTCGCCATGCTGCGGACCTGCGGGTTCGCGACCTGCCCCGCCATCGACGCCAGCATCGGGCAGTGCTTTCGGACTAGGGGATGATCGGCGACGTCGGCGATGCGCGTGAGCGCACCGATCCGCAGCCCCTCGCCCTCGACGAACGAGATCTTGTCGAGGCCGCGAACGCCGCCGAGGTAGACAACGTAAGGCGGGCTCAGCAGCCGCTGGCGGAGCGCGAGCAGGAGCGCGGTCCCGCCCGCGAGCAGGCGGCTCTCCTCGCCGTGCCGGTGGAGCATCTGGCTGGCCTCGGCAGCGCTCTCGGGCCGCAGCAGTTCGAAATCACGCATCGGGAGTCTCCCGGGCATCGGCGCCGTGCTGCTTGTCGACCTCGGCCTTGCGCTTGAGGGCAGCCAACACCTTCGGCGGCGTGATCGGCAGGGAGGTGATGCGCACACCCACCGCGTCGTAGACGGCGTTGCCGATCGCACCCGCGACCGACACCATCGCGGTCTCGCTCGCGCCCTTGGCCCCGTAAGGACCGTTTGGCTCGATCGACTCGACGATCGCATCGCGCAGCATCGGCAAGGAATCGGCCGTCGCCATCGTGTAGTCGGCGAAGTTCCCGTTGACCAGTCGACCGTCCTCGAACTCAAAGTTCTCGTACAAGGCCCAGCCGATGCCCTGCGCCGTGGCACCGTGCACCTGGCCTTCGACGGCCAGCGGGTTAAGCGCCTTGCCGCAGTCGTCGGCGACGAAGCAGTCGAGCAGCAGCACCTGGCCCGTCTCGGTGTCGACCTCCACCTCGGCCGTGGTCGCTGCGAACGAGTAGGCGGGTGCGACGTTGCCGAAGTAGGTCTTCTTGTCCGCCATGGTCGTTGGCGCGTCGTAGGTGGCCTTGACCAGGATGCCCTCGCCGCCGGCGCGGAACATCGCCGCCCGAGCGGCATCGCCCATCGTCATTCCCATGTCCGGAACACCCATTACATGGATGCGGCCGTCCTCGATCGTGAGGTCGTCGGGCGAGGTTTCGAGCTTCTGGCCGGCGACGTCGAGCAATTTCTTGCGGGCTTCCCGCGACGCCTGGATCACCGCGTTGCCCGCCAGGATGGTGACTCGCGAGGCCACGGAGCCGAAGCTGATCGGCGCGGTGTCGGTGTCGGGCATGTTCACGGTGACGTGGTCGACCGGGATGCCCATCTCCTTGGCGCAGATCTGGCTGAGGACAGTGTTCGATCCCTGGCCCAGATCGCTCTCCCCCGTCGTGAGCGTGATGCGCCCGTCGAGGTTGACCTTGAGCAGGATCGTCGAGCCGTCCCAATCGGCAATCTGCCGATTCGCCGTGACGTGGATGCCACTACCGATGCCGACGCCGCGCTTTCGCGTCGCGGTGCCGAGCCGGCGTCCGTGCTTCTGCGTCCAGCCGATTCCGTCGCGCGACTTCTCGAGGCACTCGCTGAGCCCGCAGCTCCCCATGTACCAGCCGTGCACGCTCGTCTCGCCGGTGCGGATCGCGTTGCGAAGGTGCACATCGACCGGATCCATGCCGATCATTTCCGCGAGCATCGTCAAGTGGCTGTCGACGGGAAAGGCCATCTGCTGGGTGCCGAAGGCGCGGAACGTGCCGCTCGGGATCTTGTTCGTGTAGGCGAGCCGGGCATGCGCGCGCACGTTCTTCAGGCGATGGAGGCTGTCGGTCCGAAAGGCGGTCACCAGCACCTGCTCCAGCGTCAGGTTGTTGTACGCGCCGTTGTCGGCGATCACGATCGAATCCTTGGCGAGGATCTCGCCGTCCCGGGCCAGTCCCATCTTCAAGGTCACCCTCGCCGGCATGCTCGACCGTGCAGCCAGGAAGTCCTCGAGCCGGTTATTAAGGATCCGCACTGGCCGTCGCGTCTTCAGCGCCAGGAAGGCCGTCAGCGGGGTATTCATGTCTTCGGTGAGTTTGCCGCCGAACGCACCGCCGATCACCGTCTGAATCACCCTGACGTTCGTCTGCGGAATGCCAAGCGCCTCGGCGACGATCTGCCGCGTGAAGAAGACCGACTGCGTGGGCGCCCAGATCGTGAGCCGCCCGCTCGCATCCATCGACGCGATCGTCCCCATCGGCTCCATGTACCCGTGGTACTGGTACGGCATGTCGTAGGTGGCCTCGTGCACTGCCACGCTGCGCGCGAAGCCCTCTTCCACGTCGCCGCGCGAAATCCGGATTTCGCGCGCCAGGTTGCCGGTGCCCTCGTGCACCTCGGGCGCGCCCGTCCTCAGAGCCTCTTCGGGGTCGAAGACCGCGGGCAGCGGTTCGTACTCGACCCGAATCAGATCGAGGGCATCCATCGCGATCTCGTCATTGATCGCCGCGACCGCGGCAACCTCTTCCCCGGCATACCGGACCTTTCCGGCGGCCAGGATGCGGTATTCCTTGTGCAGGAAGCCGAACAGGTGCTCGGGCGTGTCGGCGCCGGTCACAACCGCCTTCACGCCGCGCAGCGCGCGAGCTCGGGAGGTGTCGATATCGACGATGCGGGCGTGCGGATGGGTGCTGCGGAGGACCTTTCCTTCCAGCATGCCGCTGACCTTCATGTCGGCGACGTACTGCGCGGCGCCGAGGACCTTCTCTCGCGCTCCGACCTGCAGGACGGAGGTACCGATGATGTCTTTCATGGCGTTCTCGATGAGCTCATTGGTCTTCACCCAGGAATGCTGCCTTCACGCGCGGGTCTGCGAGGAGGTCGCTCGAAGACCCCTCCAGGACCAGGCGCCCGTTCTCCAGGACATAGCCGCGATGCGACGCATCCAGGGCGATGCGCGCGTTCTGCTCGACGACGAGCACGGCGGTTCCGCGGCCGCCGATCGTCTTGATCGACCTGAACACGTCGCGACTGACGAGAGGGGCGAGGCCGAGGGAAGGCTCGTCGAGAAGAAGCAGCCGGGGCCGTCCCATCAGGGCGCGTCCGATCGTCAGCATCTGCTGCTCGCCTCCGCTGAGAGACCAGCCCATCTGGCCGCGACGCTCGCGGAGCTTCGGAAAGAGCTCGTAGACAAGGTCCAGAAGGTCGTGCATGCCGTCGCGCGATCGCGCATTCACGCCGACCTTCAGATTCTCGAGAACGGTCAGGCCCGGAAAGACGCGCCGTCCTTCGGGTGCGATGCCGATCCCGCCGGCCACTCTCGCCTCGGTCTTGCGCCCCGCCACGTCTTCGCCCGCGAAGCGGATGACGCCTTCGTCCGCGGGGACCAGGCCCATGAGCGCCTTCAGCACCGTCGACTTCCCGGCGCCGTTGCTGCCGACCAGGCAGACCGTCTCGCCGGGCTCCACGTGCAGGCTCAGGCCGCGCACGGCCGGGACGCCGTTGTAGGAAACGCCCACGTTCTCGAATCCCAGCAGCGACATCAGTCCTGCCCCAGGTAGGCATCGACCACCGCCTGCGAGCTGCGCACCTGAGCAGGCGTGCCTTCGCCGATCTTGCGGCCGAAGCTCAGCACCGTGACCGCGTCGGCGAGCTTCAGCAACAAGCGGATGTTGTGGTCGATCACGAGCACGCCGACGCCCTGCTCGCGCACTTTCTGGATGAGACGGAAAAGCGCTTCCGCCTCGGGCTGCGTCATGCCCGCGAACGGTTCGTCCAGGAGGATGAGCCGCGGCTCGGCGGCCATCGTGCGGGCGACTTCCACCAGCCGCCGCTCTGCCGGGGTCAGGCTTCCCGTCGACCGCGACGCCTTCGCCTCGAGGCCGACGAATGCCAGCCACTTGAGCGCTTCGGCGCGTGACGCCGCGGCTGCCTCTCGGGCACGCCGGGAGCCGATCACGTCGCCGAGAAGCATCCATCGTTGCCGGGCGAAGGCGCTAATCGCGACGTTGTCGCAGACGTCGAGGCCCTCGAACAGCGCTGTGTGCTGGAATGTCCGCATCACTCCGACGGCGGCGATCCGGGACGGGCGCATGCCGACGAGCGAGCGGCCGTCGAACCGGATGCTGCCGGCGCTTGGCTTGTACACGCCGGTGACGAGGTTGAGGAACGTGGTCTTCCCGGCGCCGTTGGGTCCAATGAGGGCGCGAATCTCCCCAGGCGGCATCGAGAGGCCGACGTCCTTCATCGCCTCCACGCCGCCGAAGAGCTTGCCGAGACCGACGACCTCGAGCAGCGGAACGCTTGCCCTCATCGCCGCGCCCCACGAGGGATCAGCCCGGCGAGTCCTCGCGGCAGGAAGACCGCCAGCAGCAGGATGCCGATTCCATAGAAGAACAGATACAGCTCCTTGAACTCGCGGAGCATCTCCGGCAGCGCGGTGAGGACGAGCGCGCCGGCGACCGGGCCGAAGACCGTGCCCGGGCCGCCGAGCATGACCATGACCAACGCAGCCACTGACACCTCGAACGTGAACATGTCGGGGCTGATGAATCCGCTCATGTGCGCATACAGCGAACCGGCCACGCCGGCGAAGACGGCGCTCAGCGTGAACGCGAACAGCTTCACTCGCGTCGTGTCCACGCCGACCAGCTCGGCGGCCACCTCGTTGTCTCGCACGCTCATCAGCTCGCGTCCGCTGCGCGAGTGGGCGATCCGATGCGCGACCGCGATCGCGACGACCAGGAAGGCCAGGGCAAGATAGAAGAAGCGTCCCTCCGATACGAAGGCAAAGTTGCCGAGGCTGACCGGCGGGATGCCGCCGATGCCGGTCGGTCCCTTGGTGAAGGCTTGCCAGTTCTGCAGGATGACTCGGACGATCTCGCCGAACCCCAGCGTGACGAGTATCAGGTAGTGGCCGCGCAAACGCAGCGCCGGAAGCCCCAGCAGGAACCCGGCAAGCCCCGAGACGAGCGCCGCGGCCGGAAGCGCCGCCCAGAACGACCACCCGCGGTCGACGCAGAGCAGCGCGGAGGTGTATGCGCCGATGCCGAAGAACGCGGCATGGCCGACGGACACCTGCCCGCCGTACCCGACCAGCAGGTTGAGGCCGACGGCGATCACGGCGAAGATCATCGCTAGGTTGCACACGTACAGCACGTAGCCGGACGTGAGCAGCGGCAGCGACACCGCGATGACGCCGATTGCCGCCCAGGCGTAACGAGCCTTCAAATGCGTTGGCCGACACGTTCGCCGAAGAAGCCGGTCGGTCTCAGGACGATTACCGAAATCAGCACGAGGAAGGTGAACACGTCGCGATACGCGCTCGACAGGTAGGTTGCCACCACCGAGTCGAGCACGCCAACGAATATCCCGCCGACTATCGCGCCCGGAATGCTCCCGAAGCCGCCGATGACGATCGCGATGAAGCCCTTGAGCATCAACGGCAGGCCCATGTCGGGCGAGATGAAGACGACGGGCGCGGCGAGGAAGCCGGCAAGGGTGGCGATCAGGCCGCTGGCGACGAACGTCAGGCACATCGTGCGACTCACCGGGATGCCGACCATGCGGGCCATCTCACGGTCCTGCGCCGCCGCCCGCATCCGGATGCCGACGCTCGTGAAATGCGTGTAGACGAAGTAGAGCGCGAACATCAGCAGCGTGATCCCGATGATGCCGAGGCTCTGCACGGACATCGCAGCCCCGGCGAAATCAACCTGACCGGTTCCGAACAGGGACGGCAACGGATGTGGCAGCGGGCCGGCCACGAGATGAAGGAGATTCTTCAACGCGATGCCCACCCCGATGGTGCCCACGACGCCGACCAAGACCGATCGGTCGCGCAGCGGGTAGTAGGCCAGGACGAACAGCCCCGCGGCCACGACGAGCATCATCAGAATCGCGGCGCCGAGAGCGGGTAGCAGGGAGAAGCCGAGCCCAGACATCGCAAACAGGCACAGGTAGGCACCGGTCGCTACGATCTCGCCTTGCGCGAAATTGATGATGCCGGTGGCGTTGTAGAGAATGACGAAGCCGAGCGCGACCAAGGCGTAGATACACCCCATGGCGACCCCGTTCAGGAGCAGTTGCAGCGTCATTCCCAAACCCGGCCAGGCGCGGCCCTATTTCGGTGCCACGGCGATGGCTTCCATCAGCTTCGGCGTCTTTCCTTCGAAGCGAAAGATGCGCGAGGTGTGGTACATGTTGCCTTCCTGATCGGATACGACGTCGCCCATCAACCCGGCATAGCGCTGCTCCTTGAGCGCCTTGCGGATCGCCTCCGGCTCACTCCCCTTGGCCTCGATGACTGTCGCCAGGACCTTCACGCTTTCGTAGTTCTGCAGGGCAAAGATGTCCGGCGTGCGTTTCCAGCGCGCTTCGTACGCCTTGACCCATTCCTTCACCCGCGGGTCGGGATCGATCGCCGGCATGCCGGCGCTCTCGACGTAGATGCCGTCGGTGTCGCCGGGCTCGAGGAGGGCCATCGTCGCCGGCGCGATCAAGCCGACCGATGCGATGACCGATCCCTCGAACTTTAGCTGGCGCAGCTGCTTGATCACCGAGGCGATGTCGCCTGAATTGCCTTGCACGTGGAGGACCTCGGCGCCGGAGCTCTTGATCTTGGCGATCTGCGCGGAGACGTCGCGGTCGCTGCTTCCGTACGCCTCGACGGCGACGGGGGTCAAACCGTAGTCCTTCTTCAGCAGCTCGATCGTGGCGTCGCGGCCGCCGATCCCGTATTCGTCGTTGACGTGAAGCAGGGCGATCTTCTTCTTCTGCAGGCGGTCGATCGTGTACTTGGTCGTGACCTTGCGGGACACCATGTCCGTCACCTGGAAGCGATAGAGCCATGGGTTGCCGAGCTGGGTGACCTTGAGCGTGCCCGGGATGACCAGGAACGGAACGCCCGCTCGCTGGATCTCGGGCGACATGGCAAGCACCTGGGTGCCGAGAAAGGGGCCGAACACCGCGGCGGGCTCGGATCCCAGGACCCGCCGAAGCGCGGTCATCGCCGTCGTCGGCGAGGCTCCCGAATCCTCGGTGGTGACCTCCAGCTTGCGCCCCTTGACGCCGCCCTTGGCGTTCAACTCCTCGACCGCCATGGTGGCCCCCTGGAGCTGACTCGTGCCGATCACTGCGAAGGGGCCGTTGAGAGGCATGACGAAAGCCAGCTTTATCGGCTGGGCCCAGGCGGAGCCGAGCCAGAGCGCGGTGGCCAGCGCCGCCGAAAAGCGAACCAGGATCGAAGACATGGAAGCTCCTTGTGGGATGGGAATCGACGGCGAAACGGTGAGCGGGCTGGAGTCGGCGATTGCTACCGGCGATCGCTTCGGACCGGCGAACGCTGCGGCGCCGCGTCGTCGGCGGCTGGCGAGGTTCTCGCCCGTGCCTCGGTGACCGCGGACGTCGCCTCCTTGCCCGACTGGTCGACGAAGGCCGAGATCTCCGCAAGGGCGCCCTCCACGTGCGCGCGCATCGCTCGCTCTGCGACGGCGCCGTCGCGCGTCTTCAATGCATCGAGCAGCCGAGCATGCTCCGACCCGTCGACCTCGCGCCTCGTCTGCGAAGCGAAGAAGGCGCGCAGGTAGTTCTCCGAAGACGCCCGCAGGCGCTCGATGTCTCTCTGGACGCGCGGCATCCCGCAGCACACGTGAATCACATCGTGGAAGTCGTTGTGAAAACGCAGCCACTCGTCATAGTTCGGCTCCGCGAGCTCCATGCGCACCACCAGCCTGGACAGATGATCGATCGTCGAGTCCTGCATGCGAGTGGCCGCAATGCGCGCCGACAGACCTTCGAGCGCGCTGCGCATGAGGAAGATCTCGGTGATGTCCTCCGTGGAAATCGTGGTGACGACCTGCCGGTTGGAGGCCACCGTGATCAGACCCTCTGCAGCCAGGTGATTCAGCGCATCCCGCACGGGGATGCGACTCATCGAGAGCTGACTCGCGATCTGCTGTTGATGGATGACCGTTCCGCCCGGCATGGCGCCGGAGAGGATCTGCCTTCTCAAGTGCTCGTAGCAGACCCGTTGGGCGGAAATGCCTGGCCCTAAACTGTGTTCCGGCATTCCGGTATACATGCATCCATAAGAGCATGTTAGTAGCTGCCTCAATGACTGTCAACGAGTTATCGCCCTGCAGTTTTTCGAGGCAGATTTGTCGATCTTCGCGTTGTAGTCCGGAGCCGGGCAGCGCCATGCGTGAAGGCGCCGCCGTGTGTGCCAGCGCGCCCGAGAGCAGCGACTCGAGCAGTGAGCAACCGCACGCGCGCGCGAGACCGGACAAGGACGGCAGCGAGAAACTCAGACGATGCCGCACCGCACGCGGGTGAGCTACAGCTTCCAGCAGTGAGTGCACCTGCAGGCGCACGTTGCCAGTCGAGGCGGACAACGTGCAGCGAAGTGGCTACGCCGCAGCGTTCCGTGGGGCCTAACGTTCGACATGAGCGGCAGCCGTAGGCAGGCGCAGCCTGCCGGAGGATGTCCGCTCGATGGAGGGGTTAGACCTCAACATGCTCGCTCTCTAGGCGCGAACCTTCTGAATGAGGAAGTCGGTGACTGCCAGGGCTTGCCGACCACCGCCGGCTTGCACGGGCGATGTGACGAAGCGACCTTGGATGGCAAGGGAGGGGACGCCAGGATATGAAACAACGCCGAAATCGGCGGTGAGTTTCTTGGCGCGCCCGCAAGACGCCGCCACCGAGAACGACTTGCATGCGGCCAGGAACTTTGTGGCATCTCCGCAGTGGCGACCAACGACGGCGGCGACATCTTCTATCCGTTCGAGCCGCAAGCGCTCCGAATGGACGGCCTGGAAGACCTTTCTCTGCATGGATTCCACCAGCCCCAACGTCTCCAGCGCGTAGTACGTGCGCTGGAAGGTCTCGACGTTGGCCAGGAACGGAACGGGCACGCGGCGCAGAGTGACAAACGGCGGGAGCTTGCCAGCCCACGCTTCGAGCTCAGGCTCGAAGGTGTTGCAATGCGGACAGGCATATGAGAAGAACTCGAGCACCTCGACCTTGCCAGGCGAGTTGGTTGTCTGAGGCACCTCGAGCCTTGAATACTCGCGACCTTCCACGGGCGCCGGGGCCTGGGACCACGCCGAACCGGCGACGGTGCCAGCGGTGGAGGCGAGCAATGCTTTCGTGAAATGCCGTCGGTCCATGGACTGCCTCCGAACTGTGGGCTGGGGTCTAACGTTCGGTGGTGTTCAAAGTCATCAATCTGTAGCCATTGAAGGGAGAAGTCCGTGGACAAGGTTATCCGAGAAGGAGCGGTCCGTGTAGGGGTTGATCTGGCCAAGCGGGTGATCCAGGTACACGCCGTTGACGCGACTAGCCGCGTGCTCACCAGTCGCGCCTTGGCGCGGGCCCGGTTCATCGAGTGGTGCGTTCGCTTGCCGGCTGGCTGTGTCGTGGCCATGGAGGCCAGCTCGAGCGCGCACCACTGGGCGCGCAAGCTCGTAGCGCTCGGCCTGGACGCTCGGATCATCTCAGCGCAGCTGGTCGAGCGTACCGCATGGAGGGCCTGAGCGGCAAGAACGACGCCAACGACGCGGCGGCGATCTGCGAGGCGGCTTCGCGCCCGAAGATGCGCTTCATCCCGGTCAAATCGATCGAGCAACAAAGCATGTTGTGCGTGCACCGGCTGCGCGAGGGACTCAAGGAAGATCGCACCGCCTGCATCAACCGCATCCGCGGTCTGCTGGCCGAGTTCGGCCTGGTGTTCCCGCAGAGCCCTCGCGAGCTGCAAGCCCTCCTGAGCGACGTGCTCGAGGACGCAGGCAACGAGCTCGGCACGCTCGCCCGGCTGACGCTGCAACGCGCCCAGACTCAGTGGCGCGAGCTCGACGACCATCTTGCCTGGTGTGACGAGCGCATCAATGCGCACCGGCGCAGCAATCCCGAGGTCCAGCACGCGGCGACGCTGATCGGTGTCGGGCCGGTAACTGCGTCGGCGGCCATAGCCACCGTCGGCGACTTCAAGCAGTTCAAGAACGGTGCGCAGTTCGGAGCCTGGCTCGGGCTGACGCCACGGCAGCGCTCGAGCGGAGGCAAGAACAACCTGGGCGGCATTACCAAGCGAGGCGACACCTACCTGCGAACGCTGCTGATCCAAGGCGCGAAGTCGGCCGTCATGACGGCGCACCGACGCCAGGACAAGATCTCTTCATGGGTGCTCGCGCTGCGCGAACGCTCGGGCTGGCAGAAGGCAGTAGTCGCCCTGGCCAACAAGAACGCTCGCATCCTCCGGGCAGTGATGACGCGCGGCGACGTCTTCGATCCGAACCACCTCAGCCTCCAGCCAACGGCTGGCTGAGCTCGACCGACACATGACAACCGGCTTCCTTGCACGACGTGAAGACGAAGACGCACTGAACAGGTCAGACCGGCAGCGGGCAAGCTCGACTAACCCTTCGTGGCGCTCAATTGCAGCGACCACGCGATAGGAATGGAGCCCCGCTGAGCGGTTCGCATCTGGGTCCGCACCTCAAAGCGCACTTGCGCTCGAGTGCAACAAGGCCGTCTGTAGAGTGGCAGTCTGTTCTCTGTCCAGTTCGCCTTCAACATCACGTCAGCTCATCATCAAGAAGCCAACGAGAGCACAACGGGTTGACTACTTCGGAAGTCCCTGTAAAGGGTTAGGCGACCGACGCAAGCCGTTCAGCTGGAAGGGACCATGACCCAGATGACTCGGTACTTCGGGTTTCCCGAAGCCGACGGGACTTCCGCTATGCCGCCCATAGGAGAGCCAGCGACGGATACCCCCGGATACGTTGCCGCTACGTCTTGGAGCATCGGCCGCGGACCTGGCCGAAGAATCACCGCGTGGTGGAGCACCTGCAACTGCTCATTCACCACAAAGCCGACGTAGAGGTTTTCCGGTACTGACTGGGCAGACGACAAAGCGGGAAATGCGGCCTTCGCCCAGCTGGCTATGACGCGCTGATCGGGAGGCGCTGGCTCCGGAGGAACCGAAAGCGCGGCAAATGGAGCGAGAGAGGCGATTAGCGCTGCAACGCGGATAAGAGTCATCGAGACCTCCAGTGAAGTGTGGCCAAAGCGACGATGCCAATTCTGTTCGCGTGCGAACCTAGATGCAACCCGAGGTCGCCTAACGTTCGACATGAGCAGCGGAACAAGGGCGCGAAGCGGCCTTTGGGACGTCCGCTCGATGGAGGGGTTAGGCCACACTCTTCGCGAGAGCCTTGAATGCCGGACTAATGCCGGTTTGCGTGACGCCGCACTCAGTGCTGGCATACGCGCACTTCAATGGATGCCCAGCCTTCTTGCTAGGCGTTTGACCGTAGACGGTCACGGAACTTCGAGGTTCGAGGCGGCGCGGCCAATCTTTCCCATCAGCGAGCACCCGTTGTACGTATGCGCCGCGCACATCGGTTCCTCCGTAGAAGACTCCCACTTCGCTGACCGTAACTGCGAACGCGCTCAGGTTGGTGACTTCGATACAAAAGGTGAGGCGCGGGTCGGCGGCACCCACGGGAAGGACCTGCTTGGGGCGAACTCGTAGCTTGACCCGCGACTTGTCGAGGGCTTGCCATGTGTTGATGACACCAAGCACCGCTCCGAGGACAGCGATGGCAAGGGTCGCAGCCTGAATGACCGTCATCTGCCAGGCGGCCTAACGTTCGACATGAGCGGCGGCGCAAAGGGCGCGAAGCGGCCTTTGGGACGTCCGCTCGATGGAGGGGTTAGGCGTCACTTGCCGCACGGAAAGGTCTTCTGCAGCGTAATGTAGAACGACATTCGTCCTGACTCGTGCAGCATTTCGGGGTTGTCTCGCAGGTACTTTGTGAGGAGCCTAGCGGCTTGATCGTTCGAAATGCCTCGTTCGGGAAGACAGACCACCTTCTTTCCGCTAGAGAATTTGGCAGACAGCGTGAGCGAATCCAGGAAGCCGGAAAGGTAGGCGACACAGAAGACTCCACGAAGTCGCTCTTCGTCCGAGATCTGCTGCCCGTCGGAAAGCTTGACGGCAACCCCGCAGGATTGAAGGAAGAACTCGCCGTCTTGTTCGAGCGCGGAGGCAGGTGAGGAGACTGCGGCAGCCAGAAGAAGCAGGCCCGAAACGAGAACTCGCATGATGCTCCCTTGGTGGTGAAGGGCGGTCGGCGTGAGTGACGCACGGGTCACGATAACAACACGAGCGACCAGTGGCGCCTAACGTTCGACATGAGCGACGGGCCAAAGGGCGCGAAGCGGCCTTTGGAACGTCCGCTCGATGGAGAGGTTAGGTGCCTCTCGCTTCAAAGAGGAACTCCTTCTCTTGTGACGTTGCCCACCCGGCAAGCCGCTCACCCAATGTGTTGAGAGACGCAGCTTCGATCGGGGCTGAAAACTGGAAACTGAATGAGGCAGGCGGTGTTCCGTTTGTAGCAGCGGCGAACTCTAGAGCACAGTGCCCCAGGCCATCGGTGACGTAAGCACGAAGCCGAAGCCAATCGTGCGCGCTCGGATCGACCGAGCCTGTCTTGAGCGCAGCCTCCGCGGACGCGGATTCTGGAAATTCCCGCAGCCGTCCCGCGAACTCCAGAAGCTGCTCAGGGTAGACATAGGTTTGCTGCCATGCCACGAACCCGCGAGCCGCGAACGTGACCATGACTTCAAGCATGGAGTCAGTGTCTGTCCACAAACGCTCGAGCTTGAGATGCACGCGCTGCACAAGGGACCTAACGTTCGACATGAGCGGCGGGCCAAAGGGCGCGAAGCGGCCTTTGGAACGTCCGCTCGATGGAGGGGTTAGACCACACTGTATGACGACACACTACGTTGGCGAAAGCGCGACGGCGATGCGGTTGCCTCCCGCCAGATTGAGCGGGCAGCCAGCGCCGTTGCCAGTGCGCGACGAATAGGCGCCATTGGCTGCTACTGAACGCGTGACGAAGCCGGGCGCAGAAACCGTAAAGGAAAGTGCACCCTCTTGCGTAGCGAAGCCGCAGGGAACGGTGCACTCCAACGAACTTCCGACGGCCCGAACATTCACAGCCTCTTGAGGAAGAAAGGACACGTGGAACGCCATGCCATCGATCGTGATGCTGCTCAGACTGACGATCGAGTCTGCCCCTACTACCTCACCCAGGAGCTGGTGCGCTGGGCGGACGTCGTCATCGCGGACTACAACTACGTCTTCGACAGCACGGCAGCCCTTCATCTGCTGACACTCGCCAACGAGTGGAAGGTCGCCCTTCTCGTCGACGAGGCGCATAACCTGGTGGACCGTGCTCGCTCGATGTACAGCGCCGAGCTGTCCGAGGCGAAGCTCAGTCTTTTGCGCCGCGCGGCCTCACCCAGCCTGAAACCTCCGCTGGGCCGCCTCGCCCGTACCTGGGCACTGATTGCGAAGACGCAGAGCGGCCCCTACGCAGTCATCGACGCGGTCCCCGATCGCTTTGTCTCCTGCCTCTCGGAGCTCATTGCCGCAGTCAACGACCTCCTGATGGAGACGCCCACCGATGTGGACGCGCAGCTGCTTGGCTTTTACTTCGACGCCGTGCATTTCCAGCGACTGGTCGAGTC
>Ga0193752_1002061_pt1 | contig 15593 bp, 14 predicted proteins | sample H1c1metaG_FD_144924 | JGI IMG/M metagenome (GOLD analysis project Ga0193752, IMG submission 144924) | Soil microbial communities from a riparian zone of the East river system, Colorado, United States - H1c1 | ecosystem: Environmental > Terrestrial > Soil > Riparian zone | place: USA: East River... | reverse complement strand
CGAACACGATGTTCGGCGACTTGCCGCCGAGCTCGAGGAGCGCGCTCTTCAGGTTGCCCGCAGCCGTCAGCGCGATCTGGCGGCCTACCGCCGTAGAACCGGTGAACGCGATCTTGTCGACACCGCGGTGGGCCACCAGGGCCTTGCCTGCTTCCGCGCCGCCGGAGATCACGTTGATCACGCCATCCGGAAAGCCGGCTTCCTTCACCAGTTCGGCGAACACCAGCGAGGACACCGGGGTGTACTCGGAAGGCTTGATCACCATCGTGCAGCCGGCCGCGAGCGCGGGAGCGACCTTCCAGGTCATCACCAGCCCCGGCGAGTTCCAGGGCGTGATGGCGGCGACCACGCCGACCGGCTCCTTGCGCGTGAACACGGTGAAGTTGGGCCGGTCGCAGGGGATCACCGAGCCTTCGATCATCTCCGCTGCGCCGGCAAAGTAGCGGAACCACTCGGGGATGTAGTTCCACTGTCCGAGCATCTCCCGCATCAGCTTGCCGTTGTCGCGGCTTTCCAGCATTGCCAGCCGCTCCGCATTCGCCGCGATCAGGTCGGCGAGCTTGCGCATCGGCTTGGCGCGTTCCCGTGCCGTGGAGCGACTCCAGGGGCCGGTGTCGAACGCGGTCCGCGCGGCGGCGACCGCGTCGGCCACGTCGTCGGCGCCGGCGTCCGGGACCACGGCCCAGACCTGGCCGGAAAACGGATTCAGGCTGTCCATGGTCTTGCCGGAGCGGGCCGGCCGGTGTTGACCACCGATGAACATCTGGTAGCGGTCGATCGAGCTGCTCATGTCTTCTCCTTCGGGTCGTCGGTTCGGCCGGCCGGGGCGCTCGTGCCCGCGGCTTCGGCATCGGCTTCGGCAAACGCTTCGCGGGCTACGCGAAACGAGTCCAGTGCGGCGGGCAGGCCGCAGTAGACGGCGGTCTGAAGCAGCACCTCGCGGATCTCGACCCGGGTGCAGCCGTTGCGGAGCGCGCCGCGCACATGGTGGCGCAGCTCCGCCGGCCGGTTCAGCGCCGTGATCATCGCCAGGTTGACCAGGCTGCGCGTCTGGCGGGGTAGTTCCTCGCGGGTCCAGATCTCGCCCCAGCAGTACTTCGTTGCAAGCTCCTGCAAGGGCATCGAGAAATCGTCGGCGGCGGCCAGCGACGCGTTGACATAGGCCTCGCCCACGACTTCCTTGCGGATCGCCAGCCCGCGCTCGTACACCTCGTCTTTCATGCTCATTGCTCCTTGCCGATGGTCACGCCGGCCTCGCGCTCCAGCACCTTCACGAGATTCGTGTAGTCGGCGTGCGCGAACTCCGGCTCGGCGAGCTCCCAGGTCCCGATCACCGCCTCGCCGACGCGCAGCTTGACGCCGAGTTCGTCGGCGAAGGCCTTGCAGAGGCGCACGTCCTTCAGCAGCAGGTCGGTGCGAAAGCCGTAGTTGAAAGTGCGGTTCAGGATCGACCGCGGGTACTTGTCCTTGGTGGCCGTGTTCTGGCCGCTGCTCGCGTTCAGCACATCGATCATCACGGTCGGGTCGAGCCCGGCCTTTACGCCCAGGGCGACAGCCTCGGTCGTGGCGGCGATCGCGGTCGCCGAGAGGATGTTGTTGAGGAGCTTCATGGCGTGACCCTGGCCGACCTCGGTGCCGACGAAGAACACTTTGCCGATCGCTTCCAGCAGCGGCTTGATCTCCGTGAACACCGCCTTGGGTCCCGAAGCCATGATCGCGACCGTGCCCGCGACCACTCCGGCCACGCCGCCGCTTACCGGAGCGTCGAACAGTTGCTTGCCCCGTGCCGCCGCCCCGCGGCCGATGTCGATGGCCGCAGTCGGCCCGGTGGTCGACAGGTCCACGATCACCCGCGCTTTGCTGCCGTGGACCACGCCGTCGTTTCCAAGGGTGACCTCGCGGACGATCTGCGGCGTCGGCAGGCTGTAGAAGATGATCTCGACCTCGTTCGCCACCTCGCGCGGATTTGCGGCAGCGCTACCGCCCTCCTTGACGAAGTCGCGCAGCGCCTGTGCGTTGGTGTCGAAGACGACGAGCTGGTGTCCGGCGGCGCGCAGCCGCCGCGCTATGGGCAGCCCGATGCTGCCGATGCCGATGAATCCGATCTTCATGTTTGCTCCTTGGACAGGGGATCAGGCGGCGCGCCGACCGGGGGCGGCGGCGGCGCGCGAGTGGATGGGGTATAGAACGGCGGCGCGGGCCGGGCTCAGCTTGCCTTCGAGCAGGTCGTGCGCCACGGACTCGGGGTCGCGCTCTTGCTTCGCGCCCCAGCCGCCGCCGCTCGCCGTGGTGTAGCTCCAGAGGTCGCCGGTACCGATGTCGACGACGATCTTGCCGGGCAGGCGCTCGGCCGGCGCGTCGCCGCGCGTGAGCAGGTTGATCCCGGGCGTGCCGTCCTCGCCGCCGGCCAGGCCCCAGGGCACGAGCTTTTGCCGATCGGCTCGGATCTGGAGCACCGCGTGGCCGCCGAGGAAGCGGATGTCGCGGCGCACCGCCAGGCCGCCCCGATAGCGCCCAGCGCCCCCGGTGTCCACGACGAAGCCGTAGTGCTCGACGCGCAGCGGCGCGTTGGCCTCGATCAGCTCGCAGCTCGTGTTCTGAGTGTTGGCGAACGGCGAGGCGACGCCCTCGGGTCCGTCGCCGCTGGGGCGCCCGCCGAATGCGCCGGACAGTACCTCCATGAAGACGAAGGGCTGGCCCTGGGCATCGTCGCCGCCGACGCTGATGATCGCCGGCCCGCCGTCGCCGGCGGCCGGCACCCGATCGGGCAGCGCCTGGGCCATGGCACCGAACAAGCAGTCCATGATGCGGTAGGCGGTCACCGCCCGCGCTGCGCACGCCGCCGGGAAAGCCATGTTCGCCACCGTGCCTTCGGGCGCGATCAACTCGATGATGCGCGAGAAGCCCGAGTTGTTGGGCAGATGCTTGCCGATCAGCGATTTGACGACGAAGGCCACGGTCGATCGGGTGATGGCGATCGGCGCGTTGATCGCGCCGCGCACTTGGGAGGCCGTGCCGGTGAGGTCGACCTGGATACGCTCGCGCGAAATGTCGACCGTCGCCTGCACATGCACCGGCGCGCCCCCCATGCCGTCGTCGTCGATCTGGTCGCTGTAGCTGTAGCGTCCGGGCGCGCACCCCGCCAGGGCGACTCTGGCCATGCGCTCGCCGTAACTGATCAGGCTGGCCATGTGCTGGCGCAACGCCGCGGCTCCCCACTTCCCGGCCAGTTGCAGAACCTCGCGCTCGGCCGTGTTGCAGGCGGCCACCTCGGCAAAGATGTCGCCGACGACGATGTCGCCCAGCCGCACGTTGGCGCGGACCAGATCGAACCAGCCTTCGACCAGCGTGCCGCGCAGATACAGCTTCATCGGCGGGATGCGCAGGCCCTCCTGGTAGATCGAGGTCGAGTCCGCGGCGTTGCCGCCGGGCACGCGGCCGCCGATGTCGGCCATGTGCGCGACCACCGCGCTCCAGGCGAGGAGGGCGCCCTCCACGAACAGCGGCTTGAACACGAACATGTCGGGCAGGTGCATGCCGCCCGAGTACGGGTCGTTCATGAAGATCACGTCGCCGTCGTGAACGTCGTCGCCGAAGCGCGCACGCACCGCCTCCAGCGCGGCCGGGATCGCGCCGAGATGGATCGCCAGGCCGACGCCGCCGCTGACCAGCTCGCCGTCGTCGTTGCAGATCGCCACCGAGAAATCGCGTGCATCCTTCGAGCGCGAACCGTGCATCGGGAGGCACGACCACCGTCGTGTCCAGCTCTTCGATGATCGCCGGCCCGTCGATCGGCGCTGCGCCGATCTCGTGGCGGCTGTAGATCGGCGTCTTCGCCCAGCCATGCCGTGCGCCGAAATAGACCTCGCGCACGACCCGCTCGCGCGCCGGGGCTGCGGTCGAGTCGGTGGCGATGCGTCGGCCCACTTCTTCGTACGAGGGCTTGGCCGTGGCGCAGCCGGCCTTCAGGCGCACCGAGACGAGCTGCACTCGCTCGGCCGGCTCGCTGTAGCCGTAGACGCGCTGATGCTCGGCACAGAAGCGCTGAGCCAGTGCGTTCAGGTCGTCGGCGGCGAGCACGCCCGCGGGCACGTCGAGCACGAGCTCATGCGACTGGCCGACATAGTGCAGGGCCGCGCTGCGTGCCAGCCGCAGGGACCCGTCTGCGACCAGCTCGGCGCGCGCCTGGGCGGCCAGCTCGTCGTAGGCGGCGTTGACGCGCTGCATCGCCGCCTCGTCGAGCGCCGCCATCGAGAGCAGGTTGGTGCGCGAATAGTCGTGCTCAATGTCGGCCATCAGCAGGCCGAGAGCGCTGAACAGGCCGGAGCAGGAGGGCACGATCACCCGCGAGAGGCCCATTGCACGCGCAAGCTCGGCGGCGTGCAGCGGACCGGCGCCGCCGAAGGCGACAAGCGCGTAGTCGCGCGCATCGCGGCCGCGCTCCACCGTGACCGAGCGCACTGCGCGGATGATGTTCGATGTCCCGACCGTATAGATAGCGTGCGCCGCATCTTCGACCGAGAGACCCAGCGGCACGCCCACCTTGTCGTGGATCGCCTGTTCCGCCTTGGCACGCACGATGTGCTTGGAGCCGCCGGCGATGACATGCGGATTCAGGAAGCCGAGCACGGCGTAGGCGTCGGTGACGGTCGGCTCGCTGCCGCCCAGGTCGTAGCAGGCCGGACCGGGCGCGGAGCCGGCGCTGCGCGGCCCGACCTTGAGCAGGCCGCCGGCGTCGACGTGGGCGATGCTGCCGCCGCCCGAGCCGACTTCGGCGATGTCGATCGAGGGGACGCGCAGCACCTGCCCACCTTCCCCACCCGGCTTGCCGCCCTGGCTCATGCCGCCGCCGACGTGGTACTCGAACGACTCGAACCAGCGGCCGTTCTCGATCAGCGATGCCTTGGCGGTGGTGCCGCCCATGTCGAAGGCGATGAAATTCCGGTCGCCGGTCTGGCGCGACAGGTAGGCGCAGGCGAGTACGCCCGCCGCCGGCCCCGATTCGACGATGTGCACCGGCCGTCGGCGCGCCGACGCGGCCGACATGACCCCGCCGTTGGATTGCATGATCAGAACCTCGCCGCGATAGCCGAGCTCCTCGAGTCGGCCCTCCAGCCGACTCAGGTAGCGCTGCATGACCGGCATCAGATAGGCATTGATCGCGGTCGTGCTGCAGCGCTCGTACTCGCGGATCTCGCTCAGCACGTCGGTCGACACGCAGACGACGAGACCGGGTGCTTCGGCCGTGACGATGTCGCGAATCGCGCGCTCGTGTGCCGGGTTCGCATAGGCGTTGAGCAGGCACACCGCGAGCGCGTCGATCCCCTCGGCGGCGAGCGAGCGCAACTCGGCCCGGACCTGCGCAGTGTCGAGGATCCCGATCGCCTCGCCGTCGGCGGACATGCGCTCGTCGACCTCGCGGCGCAAATGGCGCGGCACCAGGCAAGGCGCTTTCTGCCAGGCCAGGTCGAAGATGTCGCCCTCCCAGCGGCAGCGGCCGATTTCCAGCACGTCGCGGAAGCCGCGCGTGGTGATCAGGCCGATCCTGGCGCCGGTACCTTCGAGCACCGCGTTGGTTGCGACCGTCGTGCCATGAATGAACTCGACAATGTCCGAGGCGACGAAGCCATGCTCTGCGAGCACCTTCTGCACCGCATCGACGATGCCACGGGAGTAGTCGTCGGGCGTGGAGAGCACCTTGGCCCGCAGCACCCGGCCGTCGTCGGCGATGACGATCAGGTCGGTGAAGGTGCCGCCGGTATCTACACCGACGCGTAGTCGCTGGGCGCACATGATTCGTATCCTTGGGTTCGAGACAGTCAGGTCAACGCCGGGGCGACGCTGCCGCCGAGGTAGAGGTGGGTGAGGCGCGGGTCGTTGGCCATGCTTGCGCTGTCGCCTTCGAGCGCGACGCGCCCGAGCTCAAGCACGTACGCTCGCCCGGAGATCGCGAGGGCTTTGCGCGCGTTCTGTTCGACCACGAGGATTGCCTGGCCTCGGTCGCGCAGCCCGCGCAGCACCTCGTAGACCTGGTCCACCAGGAGCGGCGCGAGTCCGAGCGAGGGTTCGTCGAGCATCAGCAGTCGCGGTTTGGCGATCAAGCCGCGGCAGAGCACGAGCATCTGCTGCTGGCCGCCGCTGAGGGCGGCGGCGGGATCGCCAAGTCGGGATTTGAGGGCGGGAAACAGCTCGAGCAGGTCGGCAATCTCGCTCTTGATCTTCGCGGTGTCCTTGCGAACGTGGGCGCCGACCAGGATGTTCTCGTACACCGACATGCGGCCGAGCGCCAGGCGATGCTCGGGCACCTGCACCAGGCCGGCGGCGACGATGGCGTGCGGCGTCGCCGCGGTGATGTCGCGTCCATCGAAGTGCACGCTGCCGGCGGCCTTGGCGCGCAATCCCGACAGCGCGTGCAAGAGAGTCGTCTTGCCAGCGCCGTTGGCGCCGAGCAGGGCGACGGTCTCGCCGTCCGCGACCTGGAGCGTGACGTCGCTGAGCGCCGTCGCGGCACCATAGGCCACGCCGAGTCCGCGCACGTCGAGCAGAGGCGTGCCGTCCATCAGGCGCGCCCCAGGTAGGCGTCGATCACTTCGGAGTGGTTACGGATCTCGGCCGGCGAGCCCTCGGCCAGCTTCTTGCCGAAGTTCAGGACGATCAGCCGATCGCACACGTCCATCACGAAACTCATGTTGTGCTCGATCAGCAGCAGGCCGATGCCTTCGTCGCGCATCGCCCGCATCAGTTGCTTGAGGGTGTCGATGTCGTCGACGTTCATGCCGCCGGCCGGCTCGTCGAGCAGCACGAAGCGCGGCCTTGTGGCCAGCGCCCGCGCGACTTCGAGCCGTTTCTGCTGGCCGTACGAGAGCTTTCCCGCCAGCGCGTCGGCGCGGCCGCGCAGGCCGACCTTTTCGAGAAGGCGCAGCGCGTCGGCTTCGAGATCGAGTCCTTCGGCCTGTGGCCCGAAGCCGCACCATGTGGCGATCGAGCGCACCCGGGCGCCCTGCGCGACCCGGATGTTGTCGAGAACGCTCAACTCGCGCAGCAGGCGGAGGTTCTGGAACGTCCTGCCGACTCCGCGCCGGACGATACGATGCGCCGGCAGGACGCTCAGGGGCGAGCCGTCCAGGTCGACCCGGCCAGAGGTGGGCTTGTAGAGCCCGCTGATCGTGTTGACGCAGGTGGTCTTGCCAGAGCCATTGGGGCCAATCAACCCGACGATCTCCCCGCCCGTCACGTGAAACGAGACTTCGTCAAGCGCCACCAGACCGCCGAACGCCTTAGAAACGTGCTCGATCGACAGCATCGGTGTCAGGCCTCGCGCGGCTTGCGCGCGAACCAGCGGCGCACGGCGGCGTCGACACGCTCGTCGATCAGGCCGCGCGGCCTGAGCGTCATCAGGACGACGACGAGCGCGCCGTAGAAGATCAATCGGTACTCGGCCAGGAAGCGGAAGAACTCCGGCAACACGGTCAGGATCGCGGCGGCCAGCATCGGGCCGTAGAACGTGCGGGTGCCGCCGATGGCAACGAACAGGATGCCGAGCAGCGTCATGTGGAAGCCGAAGTCGTCGGGCGAGATGTACGACGTGAATCCCGCGTACAGGCCGCCGCCGATCCCCGCGGCCATCGCCGCCAGCATGAACGCGGCGACCTTCGCGAACACGATGTTGATTCCCATGAACGGGGCGACGACGTCGTCTTCGCGCGTCGCCGCCACGGCCAGGCCGATGCGGGAGTGATTGAGCCAGACCAGCAGGATCACCAGCACCAGCATGAAGCCGAAGATGTCCCAGATGCCGGTGGTCACGGCGACGTTGCGAAAGCCCAGCACGCCGGACGGCCCGGACGGCACGCCCTTGAGCGGGATCTGATACTCCAGGTTCTGGAACAGGACGCGCACCGTTTCCGAAAAACCCAGCGTCGCCAGGGCGAGGTAGAAGCCGCGCAGGCGCAGGCAGGGATAGCCGAGCGCGATGCCGAGCAGCGCACACACGCCGCCCGATGCCAGCAGCGCCGGCCAGAGCGGCCAGCCCCAGAGGGTGGTCAGCATCGCTGTGCCGTAGGCGCCGAGGGCCCAGAAGCCCACCTGGGCGAGCGAGAACTGGCCGATCGCGAACGTGATGTAGACGCTCAGTGCGAACAGGACGTTGAGCCCGGCCAGGCTTAGGATCGTCGTGGCGTAACCCATCTCAGTCCCTGACCACGGCTCGTCGCGCCAGCAGGCCTTCGGGCCGGATGACCAGGACCAGGAACAGCAGCCCGAACAGCACCGCCTGCTTGTAGCGCGCCGAAAGCAACGACACGGTCATGCTCTCGACGACACCGACCACCAGGCCACCGACCATCGCGCCGCGGATGCTGCCCAGGCCGCCGAGGACGATGACGACGAAGCTGATCATCAACAGGTTCGTGCCCATGAACGGGCCGACGGTACCGACCGATACGCCGATCAGGCAGCCCGCCGCTCCGGCGAGCCCCGAAGCGACGGCGAACGCGGTCAGCTCGACCCGGCCGACGTCGATACCCATCAGGCGCGCCACCAGCGGGTTCTGCTCGACGGTGCGCATGGCGCGGCCGCTGCGCGTTCGATCGACCCAGAAGCCGAGTGCCGCCATCAGCGCGATCGCGACGATGAAGATCACCACGTAGACGCCGCGCAGGTAGATCGGCCCGGCATGGAACGACAGGTCCTCCAGCGGAGAAGGAAAGGGCGTGTATTCGGGGTGGAAGATGGGCACGACGCGCGAGAGCTTGAGGAACAGCTCTTCGAGGATGATGGTGATGCCGGCGGTGGTGGCGAAAGGGGCGAGGTAGCCTGCGTCCTTGAGCGGCCGAAAGGCGACCCGCTCGATCAGGATGCCAAGCGTCGCCCCGGTCGTGACCGACGCGACGAAGGCGGCGAGCAGGGCGCCGTACGACTTGCCGCCGAGCAGGATCGAGACGGCCGCGCCGGCATAGGCCGAGACCATGATCGTCGCGCCGTGCGCGATGTTGAGCCGGTGGATCACGCCGAAGATCAGCGTGAATCCGATCGCCACCAGCGAATAGGTGGCGCCGAACAGCAGCCCGTTGATCAGGTCTTCGAGCAGCATCGCGGACCCGCATCTCCCTTCGATCGCCCCGCCATCGCGGAGCTCTTGGTTCCGATCATCGGAACGGCTTGCGGTTCCACTCGACGTACTGTCCGTCGCGCACGGTCAGGAGATAGCCCTGTTTGACCGTGTCGCCCTTCGCGTCGAACTTGATCTGCTCGCCGGTCACGCTCTTGATCTCGACCTTGGTCAGCGCGTCGCGCAGCTTGCGGCGGTCTTCGGTGAGCGTCTCAGGACGGTTCTCGATGCCGGCCGCCTCGATGCCGGCCTTCAGCAGGTAGGCCGCTTCGTAGCCGTTGACGCCGAACAGGTTGATCTCGCTCGAAGTGCGCTTCTGGTAGGCGGCGGTGAGGCCTTTGACATGCTCGCTGCTGGGCAAGTAGGAGCTGCCGATGACCAGACCTTCGACGGCCGTGCCGCCGAGCTGGGGCATTTCCGGCGCGATGCTGCCTACCGTGCCGAGCCAGATCTTCGGCTTGAAGCCGCGTCGTGCCGCTTCCTTCATGATGCCGACCGTGGCCTGCACCGGCGCGGAAACGAACACCACGTCGGGCTCGGCTCGTTGCAAGGCCTGGACCTGCCGGGAAAAGTCGGTGTCGCGGCTCAGGCTGTCCCCCTCGGCTACCACTGTCAAGCCGTGCTTCTCGAGCCCGGGACGGATCACGAACTTGGCCATCGATGCGGTGAAGGCGTTGTCGGTGACCGTGAAGACAGCGGCCTTCTTGTAACCGAACTCCTTGCTCACCAGCGCCAGCTCGCGGTCGATGATCTGGGCCTCGAAGAACATGTTGCGAAAGCCCCATGGCGAGATGCCGCCGAGATTGGGCCCGCCTGAAGCCGGCGAGAGGAGGACGATAGGGTTGCCTTCCTTTACAAGCTGGTTCAGGTAGTTGAAGCCCACCTCGGTCGACTGCGAGCTGGTCGGACCGACGACGGCCAGAACCTTGTCGTCGAGAATCTGCTTCTTGAGCAGTGCGATCGTCAGAGCGCTGTCGGCACCGGTGTCATAACCGTCGGGCCCCGGGGTAAGCTGCAGACGCACCTTCTTGCCACCGACCGTCACGCCGCCGGCGGCATTGATGTCGTCGATCGCCAGCTTCATGCCGTTGATTGCCTGAATGCCGTAGGGGGACGAGACGCCGGTCAAGGACTCGACCGAACCGATCCGGACCGTGCCCTCATCCTGGAATGCCTGGGCGCCGCTTGCGCACATGGCGTATACGCCGAACGCGGCTGCCAACAGGACGTGCCTGCGAGAGGGGTTCGAAGACGGGGGCAAGGAGGGATGGGTCACGGGCGGAGTTCCTTCGTGTCGAGCCGACGAAGGCGGCTCGTTTAATGTCCGTACATAATAAGTCTGGAGAGGTCAAATGATTCCACGGGTAAACACTTAATCCCGCGGGTGCCCAAGGATAACGGCGGGGCTCCTTGCCCTCGGGCTTCGAAGCCTGCACAATGGAGCTGGGATCGCTATTTGTCCGTACAAAGCGCGACGCGAGATCATCCCCCGCCGCTCCAAGCCACCGACATGAACGACATCAAAGTTTCCACGCGTCTCTCGGATTACGCCGCCGACTTCTCGCTCGAGCGGGTGCCGGCCGAAGTGCGCCGCCGCGCGACCTACCTGATGCTCGACGCGGTCGGGATCGCGCTCGCCTCGACCCAGTTCGACTTCGCGCACAAGACGCTCGCGGCACTGAAGGAGCTCGGCGGCAACGACGGCACTTCGCCCGTCATCGGCACCGGCCAGCGCCTGCCGCTGCGCGACGCCGTCTCCATGAACGCGCTGCTGGTGCACGGCCTCGACTACGACGACACGCATCCGCGCGGCGTGATCCATGCGACCGCATCGGTCCTGCCGCTCGCGCTCGGCGTCGCGGCGCAGCACGGCCTCTCGGGCGCACGCGTGCTCTCCGCGTATCTCCTCGGCGTCGAGGCGGCGACGCGCATCGGCGCCGCGGCGCGGGGCGGCTTTCACCAGGTCGGCTTTCATCCGACCGGGCTGGTCGGCGCCTTCGGCTGCACCCTGGCGGCCGGCCACCTGCTCGGCCTCTCGGCAGCACGGCTCACCCACGCCCAGGGCATCGCCCTCTCGCTGGCGTCGGGCAGCCTCGAGTTCCTCCAGGACGGCGCCTGGACCAAGCGCTTCCATCCCGGCTGGGCGGGTGTCGCAGGGCTGACCGCGGCGACGCTGGCGCGCCACGATTTCATCGGCCCGCAGGCTCCCTACGAGGGCCGGTTCGGCCTGTACGCCAGCCATCTCGGACCGCTGCTCGCCGAGTGCGACCTGGCGCTGATCACTGCCGGGCTGGGCGAGGTCTGGGAGACGACGAGCATCGCGATCAAGCCGGTGCCCGCCTGCCACTTCACGCACGCCTGCGCTGACGCGGCCGCTGCGCTGCACGAGCAATGGGCCGGCGCGCCGATCAAGCGCATTCGCGCGCTCGTGGCCGAGGGCGTGATGAAGACGGTGTGCGAGCCGATCGAGACCAAGCGCCAGCCGGCGAACGCCTACGACGCGCAGTTCAGCATTCCCTATTCCGTGGCGACCGGCCTGCTGAAAGGCCGTTTCACGCTCGATGCGCTCGATCCGGCTGCCTATACCGACCCGCAGGCCCTGGCGATCGCCGCCAAGGTGCAGTGCGAGGCCGATCCCGATGCCGACTTCCCGCGCGTCTATTCCGGGGAGGTGATCGTCGAGCTGGAGGACGGGCGCGTGCTGCGCCACCGCGAAGCGGTGAACCGCGGCGCCGCGGATCGGCCGATCAGCGAAGACGACATCGTCGTCAAGTTCCACGAGAACGCCGCCCGCGCCGTCTCCCGTGCCCATGCCGATGCCGTGGCGCGTGCCGTGCTCGGTGTCGAGCAGGGGGATGCGGCGGAGCTGGCAAGGCTGTTGTCGGTCCCGGCACGGGGACAGACTTGAGTCGTCGTCGCGACCGCACGACTCTCTAGAGAGAGATCGACGGGCGTTGCCCCGACAACGCAGGCCACGGCAACCATCGAATGCGACGGCGACAGCCGCTGCGCTGCACAGCCGCCGAGAACTGACGGAAGGTCCATCGCGCTGTTCGCGTAAACACTGATCCATTGGTGTGGTGGCTACGTATGGGACGCGGGGCCGGTGCCACGGGACACTGCCGCGAATGGAGCAGCTTCCCCAAGCCCTTGTCCCCCTGATCGCGGCCGTGGCGTGTGCCGGCCTCAGCGGGCTCTTGCTGGCCGGCTGCGGTGGAAGCGGTGGCTCGGAAGACGAGCCCGCGCATGGCGCCGTCGGTGATTCGACGACCCGTGCCGCCGCGCAGCGGACCGAGCGCCTGGCGCTTGTAGCGACGCCAGCGCCGACGCCGCGTGCAGCTCCGCCCGGGTTGCCGCCCCTCATGGTGACGTTCCGCGGCGGGTTGCTGACGGTCAACGCGCACGGTGCGCCGCTCAGGGAGATCCTGGCGGCGATTACCCGCTCCGTCGGCGTGACGTTCGCTGTCAGCGGCGATGCAGGCGAGAAGCTCTCGGTCGACCTCGGTCCGTTGCCTCCGGGGGAGGTCGTGGCGAGATTGCTCGACCGAACGTCCTATGGGTATGCACTCGTCGATCCGGCGCGCAGCGCTGCACGCTCGGGTCCGGCGCGGGCGTTCCTGGTCAAGCAAGGGGTGAGCGGCGATGGAACTGGGCAAGCGGGTCCGGCGCAGACGGTGCTGGTGCTGCCTGCGATGTCGGCCCGGGCAACGCCCGTCGGACCGGTGTCACCCCCGGATGAGGCTGCTCTGCAGCGGCAACGCGCGACCGACGCGCTGTTCGACGCCTGCAAGAGTCAAGGTTGCGATACGAGCTGACTGCGCAGTCGAAGGTCGAGGAATGCTTGCGCTGCCGTTTCTTCGCGGGTGGCGCGGCGGGGTTCGAGTGAGAGAGACGTCGCGGAGGACAAGGAATGGAGACGACTATGAGATTCAAGCTAGGAAGGGTCCAAGCTCAGTGCGCCGTCGTGGCGGCGGCGCTCTTGGCGTTTGCCGCAAGCGCCGGCGCCGTGAATCCTGCCGTGACGAAGGTCAAGAACAGATTCATGATCACCAACAAGGTCGCGCTGCAGTGGAACAAGTTCAAGTCGGAAGGCGGCCCGACCTACGCGGGCAGCCCCGCCGGTGTGCGCTTCGCGAATTTCCTGATCTCGACCTCGCAGGAGCTGGGGCTCGTCGACCTCGACTACGTCGACATTCCCTACCTGCGCTACGTGGTCAACGACTGGCCCAATCCGAACGCCCACACCTACGGCACGGGCTCCGAGATCGAGAAGCTGGTGAGCGACGGCGTGCCGGTGCCGGTGGTGGCCAGCTACGGCATGACGTCCGGCTTCACGCCGGCAGGCGGCATCACCGCGCCGATGATCTACTACGACCCGGCGAACCCGCCGACCGCGGATCAGATCAAGGGCAAGATCCTGGTCGCGAAGACCGTGCCCTATCCCGAGCCGGTGCCGAACTCGAACGGGCCGTACGCCTACTCGCGCTCCGTGCTGAGCAGCTATGCGGAGACCGACTACATCTACCGCAGTCAAGGGAAGTGGGCCAATCAGTTCGAGCCGATTCCTGCCAACGTTTCGAGCTCCCAGTGGGGTCGCTGGGTCTGGAGCCAGCTCAGTGGCTTTGCGACGACCGCGATCAAGGGGGGTGCCGCCGGCATGGTGGTCGTCTATGACCTGTCGCCCGGGATGGCCCTCGGCCTCACGCAGCGCGCGTGTATGCGGCCAGCGGCAGCGGTGCGAACACCGTGTATGCGAACGTCCCGACTTTGACGCTGGACCGGGTGAACGGCGCGAAGGTCGTTGCCGATGCGCAGGCCGGCAAGGCGGCCAACCTCACGCTGCTCGCCAGCTTCGAGGTCTCCCACGGTCGCGGCATCATCGGCTATCTGCCGGGCAAGAACTACGGCACGGCGGGCGATGAGCAGATCCTGATCGCAACGCACCAGGACGCCATGTCCCTGTCGGAGGAGAACGGCGGCCTCGGCATGCTCGGGGTGCTGAACTACTTCAGCCACATTCCGCAGTCGGAGCGGCCGCGCACGCTGGTGTTCTATTTCGACAACCGTCACTTCATGCCGGGCGGAGAGGGCAGCTGGTCGCAATACGACTACTACAACATCTATCCCGAAAAAGTAGCGCCCATCGTTGCGACGATCGGCATGGAGCACATGGGAGCCAAGGCGACGATCGAAACCGGCGCGGGGGGCAACGACTACGCGTACGTGCCGGAGCAACCGCAGGACGGCGGCGTCATCACGAGCTACATCGACCTCAACAACACCGAGTGGTTCTTCAAGCAGATCAAGAAGGCCGCAGAGGACAACGGTTGGGTTCGGGTGGAAGCCAAGACCGAGAGCAATCTGCCGGGCGTCAACGGCGGCTATCAGTCCCCCGTCAAGAGCCCGTTGAACAAGGGCGCCGACTTCAACCCGCCCCGCCCGGGAATCGGCCTGGCCGGTGACTGGCCCGGCGCCGCGACGCAAACCTTCGCGCAGCTCGAGTCGCAGGCCCAAGGCGCCTTGTTCGGCTTCGATCCGGACTACTTCGTCCAGCAGGTAGCGGGCATGTCGCAGATCATCGGCAACCTCATGGTCGTCGATCCGATCGTCATCGATCTGGGCTGGGGCGACATCAAGGCCGGTCTGCAATGCCAGATCTCGGCGGTCTGCACGACGCCGCCGCTTTCGGGGCTGCTTCCGGATTCGCAGTTCGTGCATCCGGAGTCGGCATCGGCCAACCGTCAGACGCTGGTGAACGAGTACCTCGCCATGACGGACCTGCTCGAAAAGGGCAGGTACAACTTGGTCAAGAGAGCTCTGACCAAGATGCAGGCGGACATCACGACCTACGTTGCGGAACCGAACCGTACCGCCTTGAACCTGGTGATCACGAACCAGATCGCGAAGCTGCCCGCCTCTAATTGACTTCGCGATTTCGAGAACGACCGGAGCTGTGCCCCTGTCAGCTCGATCACCCGGGCGCGCGAGCGCCCGGGTGCAGACAGGGACCCTGCAGGAAGTGAGCAAGACCCTTTCGTTTTTCTCCGTGTACACGCTGTTCAGGCAGACGGCCGGAGCCGCCCTCGTGGCGGCTTTGCTCGTGTCGGGACCGGCCCAGGCGACGGTTGCTGAATTCGTTCGCTCGCAGACCGCCGTCCAAGGTCGCGCCATCATCGACGCCGCGCGGGCGATGCCCGCCGACCGGTATGGATTCGCGCCGGACACCGATCCGATGACCTTCGGCGAGCTCGTCCTGCATGTCGCTGTCGGCAACTACCTGTTCTGTTCCCACATCGGCGGCACCGCCGAGCCGTCGCTGAGCGAGGTCGCGCCCAACGGACCCAAGGAGGCGCTCGTCAGCGCCTGCAGGACTCCTTCGACTTCTGCACCCGGGCATTGGCATCGCTGACCGACGCCAGGATGGCGGAATTGCTCGCCATCGGCGTCGTCAAGACGCCTCGCTCGATGGCGATCCTGACGCTGT
>Ga0193752_1002060_pt1 | contig 15593 bp, 15 predicted proteins | sample H1c1metaG_FD_144924 | JGI IMG/M metagenome (GOLD analysis project Ga0193752, IMG submission 144924) | Soil microbial communities from a riparian zone of the East river system, Colorado, United States - H1c1 | ecosystem: Environmental > Terrestrial > Soil > Riparian zone | place: USA: East River... | reverse complement strand
GCAGCAAGCCCTTCTCGTTAGCGGTCATTGTAAAACGACACTCACTAAACTTTGAAAAGCTGGACAGATAAATAGCATGAAAACTGCCAATAGAAATATCATCAAACAAATACTGATTATGATTGGTATCTGTATGTCCTTGCTTTTATGTATTGTTTTACCCTTTCTTCCCAGGGACTTTGATACTCTGGCCACTCCAATATCATTGACAGTCCAAACATTTAGTATTATTGGCTTAATCACCTGTTTCCCTGCATTTTTTTGGCTTTACAATTCCATAAAAAACAGAAATAAAGCAATGGATACTCTAATACTGAGTAAACAAAAAAAGTTTGCCAAAATATACGTTTATACATTTTTCGTAGCTTTTTTTCCTATTGTATTGATGACTATCCTTACATTGAGCCTATCATTTGGAATCTCTCTTTTAATTGGCTTGATTATTTCAGCAAAATTTACATTAAAGAGAATAGCCTTTTCAAAACAGATGACACCACCTACATTACTTCTTCCATTATTTCTAAGCCTTCTTCCAATTTTATTACTTGCATTTCAATTAGCAGTAGACAAGCCACTTACGGATTGGAGTAGAAACAAAGCCATGGCAAACAGTAAAGTATTAATAGATGAAATTGAAAGCTGGAAAACAAAATATGGGAAATACCCGCCAACGCTTAATGCGGTCCATAAAGATTATAGTGCAGGAATTAGAGGTATCGAAAAATACCACTATGCCAATGACAACACTACCTACAACTTGTACTTTGAACAACCAAAATTTCTATTAGACCAATTTGGCACTCGTGAATTTGTAGTATATAATCCCAGCGACAACCACCTGATGATAAGCCATGCATCCTGGAATGCCCGATGGGAGCCAGAACAACTAAGGATGACACAGGGTTGGTATGCTTCGGGCAATGCAGGACACACACATTGGAAATATTTTTGGTTTGATTAATAATGAGAAGACGCTAACAACGAACCGCTAACATGAACTGTGTAAAAAACCAAATGAGGCGGACGGAATTCTTGGAATAAAAAAATTGTAACAAATTCTGCAATTAAACGTATCGCATAAAAGCAAAAATGTATTCAAAAGTAAAAATCGCAAGAATTGCAGGGTTCCTTTATTTACTGATCGTAATATTTGGACTCATTGCTCAAATCTTTGTTCGTGACAATTTGGTAGACTACGACAATGCAACAATTACTGCGAAAAACATCTTAAATGCTGAATTTTGGTACCGGTTCGGTTTTGTCAGTGAATTATTAATGCTTGTATGTGATATTGGAGTAACAACAATTCTCTACATATTACTTAAAGATACCAGCAAAAATCTATCCCTGTTATCGACTTTATTCAGAGTCGCAAGTATAATTATTTTAAGTGTTACTGCTTTGACTCACTATGCTGCATTATCCTTTTTGAAGGATCCAGGTTACCTTGATGTTTTTACTTCTTCCCAACTTAATGCTTTTGCTTTATTGTCTATAAAATTACATGGCACAGGATATAACATCAGCCTTTTCTTTTTTGGCTTTCATCTGATTATTCTTGGATTCTTGATTTATAGGTCAGGCCTCTTTAAAAAAATCTTAGGAATACTTCTCTTAATTGGCGGGATATGTTATATCGCTAATGGCTTCATATGGTTTCTCTTCCCCGACTTAGTAAAATTCGTTTATCCTGCAATTATTTTACCCTGTGCTATCGGAGAATGGATATTTTGCTTTTGGTTAATAATAAAAGGAGTAAGGATGCCTGAAATCGAAGCCCTTAGTTAACCAAAAGATATCATCTCGAAAAAAACGAACCGTCAGGGGGTTTGCCAAAACGGGAGCAGACGGAAGCCGTGGTTCAACTTTTTGTTTTCCAATTTGGCTTCATATCTACCTCAGAGTTTTTCATTCCATCTATAGCACGGCAAAAATTCTTTGAAAATCAATTAACTTTAATATCAGCGTTACGGCAATACAGGCTAGCTGCAAGCTTAAATGAAACTTTATTATGCAAAAAATTAATTTACTTATTCTGACACTTTTCACTTCCATCATTTCATATGGACAGAGAATTGAAACAGTTTATTTAAATACGAAAGACAGCACAGCTAATATGTATATTGCAGCTGTCCCTGAAAATGAACAAGTAAACTCATTCATGGTTTTACTTGACGGATTTGGGAATTCACCAAAAGACGTTTTACTTCAAACAGACATCCCAAAATATGCTTCACAACAAGGTATACTAACTATTATTCCAATTTTGAAGACAGGCCCTTCTTATTTCGGAAGTGATACTGCTTCTCAACAATCGTTAAAAGAAATTATAAACCTTGTAGTTACCAAATACCAATTAAAGGGCAAGAACTTATACATTGGTGGCTTTTCTATTGGCGGAACTTGTGCTGTAAAATATTCCGAATTATCTGTTCAGGAAAATTATCCGATAAAACCCAAAGCCGTTTTTGCAGTTAACCCGCCACTTGATTGGGAACGTTATTATAACGCAGCCAAAAGAGTTGTGAGACTATCAAATCCTGCTCAGGTAAATGGAGAGGTTTTCTATATGATAGACAGAATAGAAAAAGAAATGAATGGAACACCAAAAACTGCATTGAATAATTTTTATACTCATTCTCCTTATTCATTTTCTGATACGACACAAAAAGCTATAAAAAACTTAATCGAAACTCCAATCATGATAATATCGGAGCCCGATATTCAATGGTGGTTAAAGGAACGGGGTTATGATTGTTACTATAACAATATTATCGACCATGCGGCTATGATTAGTGAGTTACAAAGATTGGGTAACAGGAATGCTGTTTTAGTGACAACATCAGACAAGGGATACAGAAAACCTAATAACATGAGACATCCGAATTCCTGGAGTATTGCAGGCCCTGAGCAAATAATAAAGTGGTTGCAATTACAGTAATTACGAAAGCCATCAGGCAACAAAAGGTTGCTTTGCGGCAACTGTGGGACGAGAATCTAAACATCAGCATTTTCGCATAACCGGGCTTTGATTCCGGGCTGGACAAACAAATTTGGGCATTAGTTCTAAGAAGAAATACAGGAAATTTAGACCAACTCCATCTGGCTTAAGTGTTACTTACGGCTACTTAATTATTTTCGGTTCAGCTGGTAGGATCACTTAACGCCTCTTAGATCCACCGGTTTGTAACCGGGTTATTGTCGGGTTAAAATATCACTTTTTGATAGTCCAAAACTCAAAGCGGGGAATTAAATTTAACCAATCATGTATTTGAGTGACTTTTAAAGGAACCTGTTTTATATTTGAGTTGTATACACATCTTATTTGATGAATAAGTTTTGCTTTGATCATATTGCTGTCAAATGAATAAACAAACGATCATAAAATGACAAATGAGTTTATTATTCGTGAGGCTGTTTCGACAGCTATACCGGCACTGGCACAGTTGCAGGTAGTTACATGGGCAGCTACTTACCCAGAAGTAAAAGATCCGCCGGCTTTTGAAATAAGAGCTTGGCAATGGGAACAGCAATTTAACAGTATGGATAAAAATTGGTTTTGCTTTGTAATGGAAAATGAAAAAACCGGGTTGATTGGCTTTGCAAAAGGGATAACGTATGATCACAATGAGCTGCCACAATTTAAAGGAGAACTGAATAAAATATACATCCTTAAACAATACCAGCAGCATGGCTTGGGCACACGTTTATTAGAAACGGTTGTCAAACGGTTTTTAAGTATCGGAATAAATTCAATGGTTTTATTTGGGGAGGCACAAAATCCTTTCCTGGCTTTTTACGAAAAGACAGGAGGAAAGAAATTCTACGCAAAGAATGGAGAATTCCATGGCGGCTATGGATGGACAGATTTAAAGAAAACATTTTCAGTCAATGAATAGCATAATATTAAAAAAAACATCTGTTAGCCTGGGCTGCTTATTGCTTGTAACGATCAGTTGGGGGCAATCAATAAGCAATTCATCACTAAGTTGCCTCAATAAAACAGATGCTGAAAAAATATTAGGGCAGCCTGCAACGCTAACAGAAAATACTATTGAAGAAAAAGATGATGCAGTTAAATACAGGTGTACATATACCGCAACAAAAAATGAAGCTGCTACCGGCAAAACCGGCAATCTTTATTATATGTTTGAGAAATACACGAATGAAACTTCTGCAAAAATTGTTTATGCCGGCATTGTAGCTCAAAATAGCAACATGCCCAATTTCAAAACGCTAAACAGCATCGGTGATGAAGCATTGCGGCATACTGATAATGAGAATTTCGACATGATAATTGTAAGAAAAGGCGATATGATATTACGCTTGAAAGTGAATAAATTAACAGCTTTCACATCAGTGACAGACTTGCAAACTGTAGCGAAAAAGTTAGCTGCTAAACTTTGAAATTTAGATGAAAAGCAAGAATAGCACATTTAAAACATACCCCGCTGGCTTAAATGTTCCTTCATCTGATGTAATATTTTACGGTACAGGTAAATTGGATCACTTAATACCTCTTTAAATTTCCCGGTTTGTAACCGGCTTGAAATCATAGTTGATTCACTATTGTACTTAGATATAACCTCTCCCGAAGTATCCTGAGAAAAATTTCGTCCGAAAAAAACAAATACTACACAAAGTTAGCCATTGGCGCCCCCACACAAAACCCACCCGGACGCATCCAAATTTTTTTAGCCATAAACACAGCCCGGCGCTACGGCTGTCACACTGAGCCTGTCGAAGTGCCAACATTTATGCTAAAAAAATTTGGAGTGGCGCCGATGCCCAATGGCTATAACCGCAGCGTATTTATATTTTTTAATTCTTAAATTTTATGTTGTGTATCATCTTATCTCAAGTTATCCACTTATGCAGGTATGGCAATCTTCTAATGGTTGGCGTGTTACTGTTATTCGTGGCAAGTTTAGTTCACGTTGTCGTTATCCTGCTCCCGGTTCTAAGCGTTGGTTGGCAATGCTTCCTTAGTTAAAGCCCTTCGGGGCTTTTTTTTTATTCATTTTTTAAATTTTATTTTATGTTACAGTACATCGGTTGTTATGCATCATTTGTATTCTTTGGCTCCTTCCAGTATGTTGTTAGTGTTTATTTCATTCCTTCATCTGGTAAGTATTTACATTTCAGTAGCCGGCAGGTTTTCATCAGTAATTCATCTGGCATTTATAAAATCCCCTTTTAGGGGGTTTTATTTTTTTGTTTAACGGCTGGATAATTTAGATAGACGATTTTGATCCTATTGAATACTACATTGTAATTAAATCCTGATATTCGCCACTCCTGTCTTATGTTGGAAGATCATCTTGTACACTTTTATACTCATATCGCTAGAAAATTGAACGGGAGTTGCGTATATTTATGGGTTAGTGGTGCTGTTATTACATTGCAGCCATTAGTGCTAAATAATTTACAAATGCTCATCAGGCAATCCATATCAGGCTACAAACATTTTGACCTGGGAAACATCAAACTGGCATTTACACAAGTTTGTGAAGAAGATGTTTTCCGAAATGTTTACTTTGCTTCAAACGCTTTGTACTATGTTGAATCCGGCAGTGCAGTGCTGTATTCCGGAAAGGAAGAAGTACATATTCAAAAAGGCGAAATTGCCATTATCAAACAACATGGCAGACTCAACATTAAAAAAATTAAAGACAAAAGCGGAAGTGATTTTAAGTCCATTATTTTTTATTTGTTTCCGGACTTCGTAACAGATTTTTCAAAGCAAACAAAACAGGCAAAAGAAGCCACATCATTAACAGCCAATATTATCCATCTTGGGAAACAGCAATCATTAAAAGATTTTTCAGAATCCTTACTGCCACTTTTTGAAAACAGGCACCTGAAACAATCCTACATACAAGAAAAAACATTTGCCGCATTGCAATATTTATCCCTGCACAACAGGCAACTTTTACATTTTCTAAGAGCCAACAGCAAACCGGTAAAAATCGATCTCTATGAGTTTATGATTCATGTTGAAGTAAACAATTATTCCGTAAAGGAACTGGCACAACTGACAGGAAGAAGTTTGTCAGCTTTTAAGAGAGATTTTTACGAAGTATTTGAAACAACACCGCACCAATGGTTGCTGCACCGAAAAATGGATTATGCAGAAAAGGTGCTTACTGCTAGACAAATGAAAGCATCAGACATTTATTTTATGCTGGGCTTTAACGAATTATCACATTTCTCGGCTGCCTTTAAGAAAGTAAAGGGAGTTGCCCCAAGCCAATTATAATCTTTGGACTTTTTTTGTAAGTGGTTACTGCAAGACCTGCTTCATCTTTGCAGTGAACAAAAACAATTACAAAATGAAAAAGTCAATTTTAATCACAGGGGCATCTTCAGGAATGGGACTTGCAGACACCATTCTTTTCGCCCAAAACGGGTATCAGGTTTTCGCCACCTATCGCAACAATAAGGACAAAGACAAACTAAGCGAAATCAAAAACATTCATCCTGTAAAAATGGATGTTACCAATGCAAACGATATCCAACAGGCATTTCTGCAAATTTCAAACATAGTTGGCAACAATGGTTTATATGCCATCGTCAACAATGCAGGGATTATGTACACTGCACCGTTTGAGTATGCCGATGAGCAAAGGGCAAGGCAGATGATAGAAGTGAATCTGATGGCACCTTATAAAATCACGCAAACCTTTATTCCACTGCTGAAAAAGTACAATGCCAACAATGCTATTAAAGCAAGGGTTATCAATATTGCTTCTTGGGCAGGCTATATCGGGCAACCGTTCATTCCTTTTTACAATGCTTCAAAAGCTGGTTTAATAGGGCTTACAGAATCTATGTATTACGATTTGGGCTTGCTGGATATTCATGTTGTGCTGGCTTCGCCTGGTGTTACCAGAACCTCAATGCTTGGCAAAGCAACGCAGGACGGTGATGATAATTTACAAATGCTTCCGAAAGAGGGTCAGGCATTCTACAAACCTTACCTCGACCATCGTAAAGCAATGGGCGAAGGTTCGGGTAATTCAAAACTTTTACCCACAGCCGATGTTCTTGCTAAAAAATTATACAAAATAGTGGAATCAGAAAAGCCAAAGCATAAATACAACCTTGCGCTGGATGCGGCTTTTATGGACAATATAATGACGAAGTTCATTCCGATTAGCTGGCGATTTGCACTGAATAAACGTATGTACAAACTGAACATGAAGAATCCTGCGAAAACCTTGTATCAAACGAATTCCGTTCAGTTGGAAGACGAAAAATCTCTTGCTGTATCACGAGCCTAAACATCCGAAATATGATAAAGATAATAACCGCCATATTGATTCTGATTAGTTCCGTGGCATCCGTTTATTATGCGTTTGGCGGCGTAATGAAACCTGAAACTGCCCTGGTTTATAATAAAGCAGCTATGTCCCGATTGGGCATACAGCTACTGTCGTTGTTTTTGGGAGTAGGCGGAATGCTTTTGCTAGTCCCACTAACTTTTAAAATTGGCGGAACAATGCTGATTATACATTCACTGATTACTATCATTTGCTTTATTATAATAAAAGACTGGAAGGGTGGAATTTTTGAATTTATATTTTTACAAATACCAGTCTTTATAGTTTGGACAAGCTATCCTGTATCAGTTCTTGAAAAATTTAAGAACTTCTTGTCTTAAAATCCGGTTGACTTGCAGAAATTGGGGTGGCTCTTGAAATTCCGGCTAATTGCATTGCCATACTTTTGTCCGGGTAGACGGGTTTCAGTTTGGCCTTTTGTTGTTAACTTCAATTTTACAGCCACACCTCACTAACAAAATGAGATTTGACAAATTCATACCGACAGAACAGTTACGGCCCTACATTAAGTACTTTGTAGTGTCGGAAAATGAATTGGAAAATGAGTATAAAGTACTTCCGTCATCAGGATTGGTGATCGGTTTTCAGTATAAAGGTAAACTTGCAACAATTAAGGACAGCAAGGAAAGTAAATTGACATCGTCAGGAATTACAGGCATTGCTGACAGCTATAAAATTTTCAAGAATTCAGCAGGCATCGGAACTGTTTTGGTTTATTTTACCGAAATCGGATTTACTCATTTTGCTTCACATCCTGCCAATGAACTTTTCAATTTAAGCCTTTCACTTAACGATATTTTTGAGAAAAGCAAAGTAAACGAGATAGAGGAAAAATTAGCAGTTGCTATCACAGACAAGCAACGGATAAAAATTATTGAACAGTTTTTATTAACGCAATTAAAAGATATTCAGGCAGACAAACTGATTGTTGAAGCTGTTAAACTCATCTATCAGACCAATGGAACCATCCGCATAAAGGAACTGAACGAAAAGCTTTTCATCAGTCAAAGCCCCTTTGAAAAACGCTTTCGGAAAGTTGTCGGTACAACACCTAAAAAGTTTGCTTCGATTATTCGCTTTAACACAGTTCTTGACAATCTGAATAACACCAAATCCTTAACAGATATCTGTTACGAATACAATTTCTTCGACCAGGCCCACTTCATAAAAGACTTTAAGCAGTTTACCGGTGACACCCCCGAAAATTTCAAACGCTTTTTGTAGAAAAACGATTTTTTACAATTACAGGGAATTTAGCAGATGCACTTTTGCATTGTAATCTTAATGTAAAGACAATGAAAAAATGGATATCTAAAATCAACAATCATTTTGACAGGTTTAATCATTATGGTTGCTTGTAATTCAACTAATCGTTTAACAATAAAAAACAAAGAAAAAATGTTTACAGTAGAACAAATCAAAGTAGCTCACAGCAAAGTGAAATCCGGTGCAGACTTCCCTGCATACATTCAGGACATCAAAAAATTGGGAGTCACCTTTTATGAAACTTTTGTCACTGACGGACATACCGACTATTACGGTACCAATGATTATAAAACTATAAGTCCTGCAAAATATGGAGCATTGGTTATTGCTGAAGCTACCAATACGGAACAATTCAAACTGGATTTGAAAGCACATCAGCAAGGTAAAACTGATTACCTTACTTTCATTGGTATGTGTGCAGAATTTGGCATTGAAAAATGGGCTGTGTGTATGGAAAAGATGACTTGCACTTATTATGACAAAGCAGGAAAGGAAATTTTGACAGAACTGATTCCTCAATAAAAATCAAGTTCAAATAACCTATTAGTAGGACTTTGTGTGGCTACGCCACCTTCTGTTTCTTTGCTGCGCCCATTCCATTCTGCAGCAATAGTCCGGTAAAGCGGTGTTCGTCATTCGTCGTCAGCAAGTAGATATGCCAAACCAACCCACTATTACAATTTTCCTCGTTAAGCACTTTTAAGGCAATTGTAAAAGTGGGTTGCCTTTCAGGCAGCTATCGCAGGTTTGTCATACTACTTGCAGTTCCTCCTCATTCCTCACGGCAGCTACTGTGTCCTTCAGCCAGCTTCACTCAACCGCTCCTCATCCGTTTCATTTCACCATGCTCACAGCCATGCTGTTTGCTTCAGTGCCTGGCATCCTGCCGCCAAACACATCCCAAACCAGGCAGGATGCACAGTCCCTTCCGCACCCCGGCTGTCACACTGAGCTTGTCGAAGTGCACTTGGCTCCATTCCACTACTTCCTCGCTTTTTCATTTCAGCAGGCTTCAGTCCACCCGCTGCCAATTTTTATTTTGCTCGCCGGCCGCCCCACTTAGGCTGCGTTTACCTTGCGGCTGCTATTGCTCATTCGTCCCTCATGTCGCAAAGCATCGCTAAGGTTCACTTGCATAGTTCAGCCCCCTACGTGTCCGCCGGTAGGCGGAAATATACTCCGGGGGCTTCCTATGTAGCTGCCATCGCATTCGTTCCTCATGCTTTACTGCCAGCACCTTTGTGGGGGCTCGCCGTCCGCCTCCATGACGTCGTACCTCCTTATTCCGGCGGCCGTCAAACGGCTCGCAATCCCTACAGTGCGGACAAGTGTGCCGCACGGCTATGCTTCTTTTTTGCCGCAGGCGCTTTTACCGGAAATCCTGATAAAATTATGATTGCTTTTCCTTTGAATATTTCGACAAGTAGTAAGCGATGCCAAACGTCCATATCGACCAGCCCAAATAAAAGAATCGTTGAACAAGTCCTTCGTATTGTATTCCGAACGGTTTAATAAATCGCGTTAAGATCAACAACATTAGCACGCAACTTAATAGCGAGATCTTTCTTGCATTTAAAAACGCTTTGTTTTTCCTCCACAGGAAGAATGCTGATAAACTGCCTATGATCACAAGTAATGGCAATGGACCTGTTGCACTGTGAAACTCATTTCCCAAAGTAAATATAGCTGCCCAGATCATCGTGATAGGTGTTGCAAACGAAAGTATTGCCGGTAATATTGAAAGTTGCTCCTGCTTTGAGATTCGATAAAAACCAATTGAAAATAATATGCAGGCAATTGACAAAAGAATTAAAACTAGTGACGTGAATAATTCCGACTTCGTCCCAATTGCCCCCAATTCACTGATAACATTTCTTAGATGGTTATAATTTCCATGAATTGCTCCACTTGCTATTGTCATTAGCCAGAATAATACTGGTGCCACATAACCAAAGTTTACAAGGGTTTTGGAATCTATTTTTTTCCGGTACAAATAACAAAAAACAAGTACCGCAATAATCCCCAGTGCTATAAGGAGTATAGCGGACACATTCATGAATACGGGGTCAGCCATCACCGCTATTTGAATATTACAGGCTGTAGTGTTATTAAGCAGAATTGTAAAATCGTATGTATGCCCTGCCTGAACATCAAACGAAATAGAATCAATATCAGTAATGAAGGTTACTTTCTTTGTCTTATAAAGCCATTTACTACCGATATAAAAAACATCTGGATCCTTTTCAGGTTCCAAAATCCATCCACCTTTCATAAAATAATCATCCCCAACCCTTATATCAACCTTGGGTGAAGTAGCCTTAATTGTTGCGATATTTTGCTGTCCGAAACTGAGCTTGCAAAAAATTAAGAGTGAAAGTAGAAAAATGGCTTTTTGCATATATGGTGTCTTTAAGTTTTTGACAAAGACAAAGCTATCGTAATCATAACCGGATTATTGAAAACTGCACACGGCATTTTTACGCCAATTTTATGAAATGCGTTGACTTACAGTATATTAGGGATTTTATTTAGAACCCGGGGCTGATGGTTAATTTCAAAAGCGAACCTCATTGTGAAATAAATATTGACAAATGCCAACGCAAAATATACCGGGATAGATAACGGAACACTACTACCTCTTATAGTTGGAAACAAAAGGAATAATAGAACAGGAAGCAGGAATACCAGCACCAATGTGCTAATCGTCCATAATACCTGAAAGCTAAGAATCTTTTTCCCGTAAGTCTGTACCGCTTCCTCGTTTCTGTATTTGCTAAAAATGATTGCCGGAAGAATAATATTACCTAGAGGAATTATCAATAGAGAAAGGCTGCTTAAGTTAAGCATTTTGAGATTGCTTGTACTGTTATCATTAATGGTAGTTTCTGTTAAAGAAACAGATAGCTCTTTAGACTCAATATTTAACGCTAATGCTAATGCTCTTAATGTATAAGCGCTGCCGGTCGATTCGCCATTTTCAATCCTTTGAATGGTCCGTATTGACACCCGTGAGGCCTCAGCAAGTTCCTCTTGTGTAAGGTTATTGATCTGCCTGAAATGTTTCAGTCTGTCCCCTGTCCCGGTTTTCGAATTCATTTCATTGTTTTAGTGTAAATAAAAAAGTCCAGCAAATCGAAGATTCGCTTGCCCCAAAATAAAAAAAAATAAAAAGCAAGCAAAGTTAAGCGGCTACCACATCCCCTCACTGTGGCCGGCAAGGAACTACGGCATAAACACAAGCCAGCGCACAAAGCTATCATTTATTCCGTTCCTCCTTGCCGGCCAGCCACGCCGCTTGTGAATTGAGCTTTCTTTTTTTCTCTTTTTTCTTTTGTTTAAAATTTTCAAAAGTAAATGAGAATTACTTAAAGCTCATAGTTATGATGTTTCCTCAAATTCGCTGTTATCATGCAGGCGCTCCAATACCGCCTCACACCTTCTTTATTCTTTGCAAAGGTTGTAATGCCGGCAAGCCAGGTGTTGAGCCCTGGACAAATTCTTTTATAGTTGTTTGTCCGCATCAGGAGTATTTTGATTTTTTCTTTTGGCTTATCCATGGCCTGCATTTATCTGGAAAATTCAAAGTCCGCCATCGTGGTTCAGTCATTCCCTTTATTAATCTGGAAGATGTGCGTGATACACTCCGTGAATTGGCGCCATCAGTTCACCCCGATTGGTCCCGTTACCGGGATATTGTTTCCTCGTTGGATAAACTCAGTAAACTGAAAACAACTTTACAGCAGCAAATAGCTGCTACTGATCAATTGCAGCGTTGCTTAATTCAGAAATATTTTCTGGAAATCAAAAAGGCTCCTAAATAAAACCTCATTCGTTATTTCAAATCCGGTATCCACCAAAATGCAACCAGGACAACGACTGATACGACACACTGGCTTTACAATTTAAAAAAATAAAATAAACTGCAAGGTAGCACCGGCACACCTGCCCCGCAGACCCAGGCGGGGAAGCTCGGCTGCGCAGCATAAACACAAAACCCACCGCACAAAGCCATCATTTATACAGCCACCCACGACCCGGTGCTGGAGAGAGGCAGTTATTTTATTTTCCTGCTGGTTCGTTTCGCCTGGTGTGTTCGTTTTTTCATCGCAGCTGGGCCACTCGTTCACTTCCTCATGTGAGCCTCCTTGGTAGGGGGCTTCTAAATTAAAAACCCCGGCATTTATGCCAGGGCTTTCTTCATAAATGTTACCGGTATGGAGGAAACGGTTGTTTAGCCGGAATTAACAATATTATGTTGAATAAATTTGCATGACTATAAAAATAGTCTTACATTTATCCCAACAAAGTAAAAATGAAATCACTAACCAAGGCAGAAGAACAGGTAATGCAGGCCATATGGAAATTGCAAAAAGCCTTCCTGGGCGAAGTATTGGAAGAGCTTTCCGCATTGCAACTACAACGTACAACCATAGCCACTGTATTAAAAGTTTTGATCGATAAAAAATTTGTCGGTATTCATACAATTGGCCGCAATCACCAGTATTACCCGCTTGTAGCGAAGGAAACCTATTCAAAAGCCAGCATTAAAAATATAGTTGAAGGGTATTTTGACGGTTCATATAGTAATGTACTTTCTTTCCTGATGAAGGAAAAGAATCTTTCTGTAAAAGAACTGGAAAAAGCCCTGCAACAAATTAAAGAACTTGAAAAAAGAAGATCATGAAAAATTTTCTGGTTGAAATGATACTGGTATCCGGGCTTTTATCCGGCTACTATTTTTTATTCCTGCGAAATAAGCAGTTTCACTTTTTCAACAGGTTTTACCTGCTGGCTGTACTATTGCTTTCAGTTGCAGTGCCGTTCCTGCACATACCCGTACAAATAAATATGGCAACGGAAATGGCAGCAACGCCTCAAACAATAACCGGCTTTATTTCCACCGGCAGCCTGCCCGAAAATGTTGCCGGTACAGCATCTGCAAAAACGATATTATTTCAAAATGACCCGGTTCAATGGTTATGGCTGTTTTACGGATCGGTTGTATTGATATTGATCATGCGCCTGTTCTTTATTTTTTTGAGGATAGCAAGGCTTTTAAAATCAAATACGGTACAAAAAATTGACAATATCCTGGTCGTAAATACAAATGAGCAGGATGCACCTTTCTCTTTTTACAAGTGGGTGTTTTGGAATAGCCATATTGAACTGGATAGTTTATCGCACAGGCAGATCATGAACCATGAAGCGGTGCATATACGGCAAAAGCACAGCGTTGATATTGTATTTGCTGAAATTGTGTTTGCACTTTTCTGGATAAACCCGTTTTTTTACCTGGTAAAAAAAGAACTGAAAACGGTGCATGAGTTTCTTGCAGACCGTTCCATAAAAAATGATTGCGATAAAGCTGTGTTTGCCAGGTTGCTGCTGTTACGGGCTTTGGGGACAACAACACCGGTAGGCCATAATTTTTTTGGAAGTATTACCAGCCGGCGCATCAGTATGATGTCTTTTTCACCCGAAAGAAAAAAAGCATATTTACAAAGAGCAGGTTGCATTATTTTAGCGGCAGGTACTTTGCTCGTGTTTTCGTTTGATGCCGTGCAAAAAAGGGTTTTAGATCAACCGGTAAAAGAAATTCAGGGCGCTTTTCCTGTTTTTAAAAATAAGCAGGAAGAAAATAAAGCCATCAGTAACAAACCGATCACAGGAATACCTGAACCTCATAAGGCAGAAGGCGCAAAAGCGCCTGTTGTAGCACCTGCCGGTACAGTACCTGCGGCGGAACAAAAAGGTGATGAAATTTCTTTTCTAAATTATAGAGACGATGCCATTTCTTATGGTATAGGTATGCCTGCAAATAATATTATTCCCGGATTTGTACACACACGTTCTGATGAAACCCAGGTACTGATTGGAAACGGGAAGAATGAATTGCCGTTTTTTTATCCTGCCCCTAAGTATAATGAACTCATATTAATTTTTAACAGGCATAATAAAGATCCGCTTGGTAATGATTGGCGTTTGCTCGTGATCATTACAGATGAGCGTGGTAAGCCGGTAAAAGAAGAAACACTTGCAAAAGAATGGATCACCGGTTTTGAAACTGTGCGTATCAGTTTTAAAAATTTTATAAAAGGCACTTATCATTTACAGGTAAAAAGCAATGACCACTCTTATTCAACTTCATGCAAAGTTGTAAAAGACTTTGATGGCTGAATATAGCTTGTAATATCTCCAATTTATTATTGATATCATCTCCTGCACCAGGCATAAAAACCTGTAACAGGGCTCTTATTGCCATGATCAAACAAAAATTATATGAAAAGGTCAATCATCAAAAAAATTACGAACCTGCTTATTGCACTAATATTGATTAACACAATGAATGCCCAGCAGGCAACCATTACAGGTAAAGTACAGGACAGCGCTTACAATAAACTTGGGCATACAACTGTAAGCCTGTGTAAACCAACCAGTGAAAATGTTTTACAGAATGTATTGACAGATAAAGAGGGCATATATAAATTTTCGGGTGTGGATACAGGAAGGTATATTATCCTGGTTTCTTTTTCAGGTTATGCGGAACAAAAGATACCTGTTCATATTTCAGCCGGTGAACAACTATTGTCGGCACCGGATATTATCCTGGTGAAAATACCGTTGGAACTCGTTGGGGTAACAGTGCAGGCAAAAAAAATGCTGGTAGAAATCAAAGATGATGGTATCAGTTACAATGCTGAAGCAGACCCATCTGCGAACGCTGATAAGCTGATCGACCTGCTGCGAAAAACCCCGATGATAACTATTGATGGTAATGACAATATTGAAATTAACGGGCAATCTAATTTTAAAATACTGGTGAATGGAAGAGAAACATCCATGTTTGCCCGCAATGTGAAGCAGGCAATAAGAGCTTTTCCCGGAAGTTTGATAAAACGTATTGATATCATTACAAGCCCATCTGCTAAATACGATGCGGAAGGTATCGGCGGCATCATAAACATCATTACCAAAAAGAAAATA
>Ga0193752_1002058_pt1 | contig 15598 bp, 13 predicted proteins | sample H1c1metaG_FD_144924 | JGI IMG/M metagenome (GOLD analysis project Ga0193752, IMG submission 144924) | Soil microbial communities from a riparian zone of the East river system, Colorado, United States - H1c1 | ecosystem: Environmental > Terrestrial > Soil > Riparian zone | place: USA: East River... | reverse complement strand
TATCAGCTCTCTCTCCCGCGTCTGACGCCGATAGCTTCAACCACGCCGATGAAGCAGGGGCGCAGTGAGGCGCGAAGTGCCGCGGCTTTGCGCGCCCGCCTCCCGAACGCCGCAGCATTCGAAGGGGGGAGCCGAAAACGCCAGCACACGATCGCATCCCCCCTTAGCCGCCTCGCTCCCGCCTCCGACGCCATCAGCTGCAGCCGCACCCCTTGAGCAGTGAGCAAGTATCGGCCGCGGCTTGCGCGCAAGGCTCGCCGATCGCATCGACGCGCAAAGCGTCGCGCGCCCGCCACCCGAACGCCGCAACATCCGAAGTGATCCCCAACCCACGCCCACTGCGCCCACGCCCCTTCGCTCGGGCAAGGTCCGTTTCAAAATTCCTGGCATGCCCGGGGCGGACTGCGCACCATCAACATGCCTTAGCCAGCGTCCCGCGCGCTCAGCTCGCGCAGCACGTAACCCCGCTGGATCCCGCCCACGCGCACTCCCCACGGACCCAAAGCACGAGCGCGCAGCGGCTCAACACACCCAAACCTCTCCCCATAACATCGGCGCTCTGAAAGGCGCAGTCAGTTCATTGCCGCTCGCAGATCGCCGCGTACGCCTGACTGACCTGGTCGTCGAACCACAAGAATGTACCGTTACGAACCGCAACCGCAGCCTCGCTCTTCTGGTTCGGTGCGCCTGCTTCCCAATTCTCGTAGGTCATGCTCTCGCCGTCGACCCAACTAAATGCAGGAGCACCGAAACGAGATAGGCCTGTCCAACGCGGTCCAACTCCAACCATTCCGCTCACAAAGACCTGTTCGGCCGCAGACGAGATCGACACGAGATGCGCGCCGAGCTCACGACAACGATCCCGACTCACGAACCATGTGTTCATGACACTCAGCGGGAAGTAACAATGCCCGTTGGCCTGCCAAACCTGACCACCGGCATCCGCGCACTCGACTGCTACGACCGCAACGCCGCCACCAGCCGCAGCGCCGGCTTGCGGAATCGAGCCGCCCGCGATGCCTCCAGTACCTGCTCCGCCGCCAACCGCTTCACCACCCACGCCACCAGCTCCGGCCGCGCTCGTCCCAGCATTCGGGATGGCCGCATCCACGACCACAGGATCGCCCGTCGAGGCATCGACCTCGCTTTGGCTGCCAGAGTCGCCGAACGCGCTGTCCAGAGCCTCGTCGTCACCTGCCGCATCTCTGGAAACGCTGGATGCGTCGCTCGTGGCGGCATCGACAACATCGGGCGGCGATGCCGGTGCAGGTTTAGGTCTTTGACTGAATGAGCGCTCTGATTGAAGCAGCGATTCGTCGTAAGCGTGGCAACCGCCAAACGTTTCGAGAACGCCGACACAGATCGCGAGCAACCTTGCACGCGCGTAAAACATGCGAACCACCTGATCAGGTTGTGCTACGCGCCGTCTCAGATAGGTCAGAAAAGTAGTCACGATCGATCGACAGTCGTTCGCACGAACACTCACGGTTTTGCTTGCTCGAAGCGATCACGCAACTGCGCGTTCACTCGCATTCATTCGAGTTGTGATCTCGATCGCGAACCCAGCGCTCTACTTGGCGTGCGGTGTTTGTTCGCGTGGTGGGTGCCACGCTCACAACACTTACACGCAAATCGCAGCCACACTTCGATCCGAATCGGCAGCGAACAAATCCGACGATCAGTCGCTGTGCGCCCTACTGCTCGTCACATTGACACGTCGTCATCGAGCGCCGTTCAATGGGGCGCCGTTCAAGCTGGGAGAGCGCACACATGGCAACGTCGAACGCCGACTTCGGTCGGCGACGGGATGTCGATGGGTTGGTGTCACTGCTCGTACTTGGTTTCGGACTGATTGCGGTGCTGCTGATGGCGGCAGGCTGCAACAGCGATGAAGGGGGAAACGTTTCAGGGATACTCGCCAAGTTGGGCGAGGATGCCGATGCAGCTGCGAGCGGCGGTGCTGCTGCGATGGACGCCGCGCCGATCGGTGCGGCCGGCAGCCCGGCGACTGGGGCGATTGACGCGGCCGCTGACGGCGGCATGGCCATGGACGCTTCGCTCGAGCTGCCCGATGGCGCGGTGCCTGAACCCGACGCCGCTGCGACCGATGCCGAGATGCCGATGGACCACGACGCCGCTGCGACCGATGCCGAGATGCCGATGGACCACGACGCCGCTGCGACCGATGCCGAGATGCCGATGGACCACGACGCGGCAATGCACGACTCGGCAATGCCGACCGATCCCGACGACGACGCTGGCATGGACATGGATGCCGCGACGTCCGATCCCGCCGACGAGCACTGCGAGATGGACATGCCGGCAGATCCTCGCGACTCCATGCTGGAGTCGTCCGCGCCGGTAGAATGGACGAGCGGTCGATCGCGCGACGTGTTGTTGCCGCAACTCGTCATCGACTGGATCAACGAACTAGAGCTCCCAGCCGCACACGACGCGTGGCACGCGACGCGACGCTGGGACGATCTCTGCGGCGCGAGCTTGGCACCGGCCGAAGGCTGCGACTTCGCCGAATCACTGGTCGCCGAGAACTTGTGGCGCGCCGAATATCAGCAAGGTGCACCGGGCGCCGGCCTCGCGTTCCTCCACATGCACCGGCACATGATCCACATGTTCCGAACCGCATTCCCAGCCCACGCGGATCTCTTCGACGGCTGGACTCACGTTCCGCGCTCGATCGACGATCCCGAAAATCCAACGCCGTGGAAGACGATCGACTGGAACGCGGACAACCTGATCGGCTTCGACATTTTGGAGAACATCGAGGATCACCTCGATCAATTCACAAACGAAGACGACCTCGGCGTGTTCATCGAGAGCACGTTCCGCTGGACGCCCGAAGATCCAGTCGTCGGCCTCGGCCTTCAAGGCTCGGGCGTACACGGAGCGATGCACAACCAATGGGCGGTCAATCGCTCGCCCGCAAACCTCGGACGCACCGACACTGCGCTGCCCAACTACATCTTTTGGAAGCTGCACGGCTTCATCGACGATGTCTGGTCGCGCTACCGACTCGCGAAGCATCTCCACGACGAAGACGTCCAGTACAAGACGATCGCGCGCTGGGAGTGCCGGCTGATGTACTCCCTCACGCCCTCACATCGGCCCGAGCCACCACCGCCGACTGACACAGGCTTGAAGCGCGGCGATTGATGACTTCCAACACGTTCGCACTAACAGCGTGTTTCCGACTGATGACAAAAGCTTTGTACTAAGAGCTACTCACTCAGACAGCTTGCTACGCTGACACTTCCGAGATACCTGCTGCCGCTGGGGGCAGCGAGGTGTTGAATGCGTAGGTCGGGACGACGGATGCTGGTCGGCGCAGCGGTCCTGCTGCTGACTGCTGTGACCGGAGTCGTCGGCTACGTGATCGCCGGCTGGAACCTGCTCGACGCCATCTACATGGTCGTCATCACGATCTTCGGTGTCGGTTACGGCGAGGTGCGCCATCTCGAGTCGAATGGCCTGCGCATCTTCACGATGGGCTTCATCATCTCGGGCTGCTCCGCGCTCATCTACATCATGGGCGGCTTCTTTCAGATGATCACGGAAGGCGAGCTCAATCGCGCGCTCGGAAGGCATCGCATGCAGAAACAGATCGCGGGCTTGAACGAACACGTGATCATCTGCGGCTATGGTCGGATCGGCCGCATTCTCGTTCGCGAACTCGCACAAGCCGGGCGCACCTGCGTTGTGGTGGACACCAACATCGAACGTGTCTCGGACGCGCGCGAATCCGGAGCGCTCGTGCTCGAAGGCGATGCGACTCAAGACGATGTGCTGCGAACAGCCGGGATCGAACGCGCGAGTGCACTCGCCACCGTGCTACCGAACGACGCGCTCAACGTCTTCATCACACTCACGGCGCGTAGCTTGAACGCGAAGATCCGCTTGATCGCGCGCGGTGAGGATCCGTTGACCGAACCCAAGCTGCGCCAAGCCGGCGCGGATGAAGTCGTGCTGCCGTCCACGAGCGGCGGTTTGCAGATTGCGGAACACATCGTGCGGCCGGCAATCCTCGACCTCGTCGATGCCCCCGAAGCACGCAATCGTATGCGCGAGCTCGCGACGCTCGGATTGGGCATGCGCGCGATGCGTATTCCGAAAGGGACGCGCGGCGTCGGTCGCTCGGTTGCAGAGCTTGAAAAGCTACATCCAGGCGTCCTCGTGATCTCGATGCGCCGCGCGGACGGCGTGGTGATCCACGCGCCGAGTCCGCGAGACGTGTTTGCAGACGACGACGAAGTCTTGCTGATGGGACACGACACCTCGTTGCCCTCACTCATGCTCGCATTTCCGGCAAAGCCCGGCGCACTCAGCTATCGCTACCGCGGAACGACGCGAATCGCGTAGCGTGTTGCAAAACGCGTCGAGCTGCGGCCGCCACTGCAACGAGTGAAGGCTGTCAGAATACTGTCAGTCGCGTGCTGCAGCCATCAGCGTCGGGCCGCCCGTAACCCACCGGAATCACGCAGATTGCCCCCGCGGGCGCTTTCTTCTGCGCAGCTGAAACCAGTTTTGGAACCGCGATCGAAGATGCGATCTGCGTCGCGCTTTTCTCGCCTAGTACAGGTGCTGCAAGCCTTCGCTCTGCGACAATGCGCCGCAGTTCTCAGCTGCGGCCAAAAAAGATACAGCTTCTACATGATTCCCGTAACCAACACTGCGTGCGAGCGTTGAACACGTATGGGAAGCTGGAGTTGTCGCCCGCGCGGAATCCGTGCCAGGGTAAATGAATTGGGTGCAGCATGAGATTGAGCGCTACACGCACGGCCATGTTGGTGTTGCTGATCGCGAGCGGCCTCGCCTACGGATGCGGCTCGGATGACGAGGGGATGGATCCTGATCCGCTCGATCCTGGCACGCCGCCGATGGATCTGTCCTGTCCCGACACCACGCCAGAGTTCAATCTCGGGCCGACGGGTCTCGGCGCGGCCAACGAGAAAATGGGAGTGAAAGTCTTCCTCGAAGACGCGAGCAATCGTCCCCCGCTCAACGGCTCGAACGATTGGACGATCGACTTCACCGACATGATGGGTACCGCGATGCCCGAAGCGAATCTCACCTGGGCGTGCGCATTCATGCCAGCGCACGGTCACGGTTCGAATCCGAAGATGGTCGAGAGCCTCGGCGGCGGCCGCTACAAGCTCATGAAGCAGAACATGGCGATGCAGGGCGGCTGGGAAATCCGGCTCTGGGTCGACCCGACGGGCGGCGGCACCACGTACACGGGCGGCAGCGCGGCTTCGATCAACCGGACTGCCTGTACCGGCCCGAACACCGAACCGTCGCTCACGCTCTACGCTTGCGTGCCTCGTTGAGCGCGTTGTTGACCAAGTGGGCACGCTGGGCACGCTGGGCACGCTGGGCACGCTGGGCACGCTGGACACGCTGAACACGCTGAACACGCTGGACACGACGATCGGGCCCGGCGTGCACGATGGAATCACCCGCGGCAGGGCCGTGTTAGTCCTCGCGGAGCCGGGCGGGCGCCGCGTGCAGGGTCCGTGCTAAATCCGGCTGGGACCGGTGGCTTGCGCCGGCCTCGCGGAAACTCAAATCTAGGGCGAAGTCACAGATGATGCGGACTGGAAGACAGCCAGGCACCATTCGCGCGAGGCGGTTCACAGCAGGTTTGGTGGGTTTGGCAGCGATGTCGCTCGCCGCTTGCGGCGACGATTCGGGAGAGCCGGCCTGCGTCGAAGTCGACCTGCAGTGCGACCCCGCATTTTCGCCCACGTTCGCCAACATCCACAAATTCGTGATCAGCCCATCGTGCGCGGCAGCAGGGTGTCACGGTGCCAATGGCGAAGACGGCCTCAGCATGCCGACCGAGGACGACGCGTACGCGGGCCTCGTCGACGGCGTCGGCGGTAAGCCGCGCGTGATCAAGGGCGACGCGGCGTGCAGCATCCTGACCGAGCGCATCGAGACTGACGACACTGCTCGGCGCATGCCTTTCATGGGCGCCAAGCTGAAGGCGGGCGACCGCTGCGCGATCGAGCAATGGATCGAGGCGGGGGCACCCCGATGACGCGCTGGCTCGCAGGCGTCCTCTTGCTGCTATTGGCTGCAGGCTGCGGCGGTGAAGACCCGCCGGTGAAGCTCACGCGCGAGCAGCTCCTCAATCCGGAGAACTGCAAAGACTGCCACCCGAAGCACTACGACGAGTGGTCCGCGAGCATGCACGCCTACGCGGCTCGCGATCCAGTGTTCATCGCGATGAACAAGCGCATGCAAGAGCAGGCGCCTCAGGACCCGAAGTTCTGCGTGCAGTGCCACGCCCCGATGGCCGTGCGCGAGAACGCGATCACGAACTTTGCAGACTTGAGCAACGTGCCGAAGCACTTGCAGGGCGTGACTTGCTACTTCTGTCACAACGCAGTGAACGTGGGGACCGATCACTTCAACGCGAAGATCGATCTCGCCAACGACACGATCATGCGTGGCGCGCTCGGCAACCCGAACGCGGATGCAGCGCCGCACGGCGTGCAGCCGACGTCGAAGTATCACGACCCGAGCAGCATCGACAGCTCGACCTTGTGCGGCACCTGCCACGACATCAAAGCGCCGTCCGGTACGAACATCGAGCGCACGTTCGAAGAGTACATGATGAGCGTCAGCTCCAAGCCTGGAGCAGGTAAGTTCAACTCTTGCCAAGACTGCCACATGAAGAGGAAGCCGACGGACGAGCCGGCTGCGATGGTCGAAGGCGTCGGCAATCGTCGCGTTCACTCGCACCTCTTTCCCGCTGTCGACGTCGCACTGACGCCGGACATGCCCGATCAAGATGCGCTGCGCACGGCGATCGAAAAGCGCGAGCTACAAGCGTGCACGCTCAGCCAGTTCACCGTCGACTTCGGAAGCTGGCTGCCCGGCGAGCCGTTCGACTTCGTCGTGACGCTCGAACAACTCGCAGGCCACAGCTTTCCGAGCGGTGCGTCGGCGGATCGGCGCCTCTGGCTCGAAGTCGTCGCGACTGACGACACGGGTCAAGTCGTGCTCGAAAGCGGGCGGATCGCGGACGGCGAGATCGAGCAAAAGCCGATGGGCGACCCGAAGTATGATCCGCAGTTTCTGCCCTTTCGCGATCACTTGATCGATGCGATGGGCAACGAGACCCACATGTTCTGGGAAGCTGTCGACTACAAGAGCGATCTCTTGCCGTTCGCAACCAATCCCGATCCGGCGATTCCGCACTCGGCGACGCGCACGTTCCGCACGAATCGCAGCATGCGGGCGCCTCCGGCGAAGATCGAAATCTGGCTGCGCCTGCGGCCGCTGGGCGTCGATATCTTGGAAGATCTGGTGAAGTCCGGTCATCTCGATCCGGCGATCATCACTGCGATGCCGACCCTGACCGTCGCACACTCGGAGTTCACCCCCGATCTGCAGAAGCAGACGTTCATTCCCAAGGACCTGACGGTGGACGCGGAGTGCAAGACGTTCCAGACCCTCAGCGACCTCAAGACGCAGCTCTAGCGGGCTCCAGCGGGGCCTGCGCCTAGGCAGGCAAGGCAACTGGCAAATCGTCCCCATTCATGGTGAGACTCTCGGCCGCGAGTCCCCATGAACACCGTCCTGATCGTACTCGTCCTGGTTGGCTTCGGCGCGCCGTGGACGTGGCTGCTGTATCGACGCTCATCGGATCGCACGCTCGAGGGGCTGCTCGATTGCGTGTGCCTCGGCTACGCGATCTCGTTCGCGCTGCTCTTCGTGACCGCTCAGCTGCAGTTGTGGCTGTTCCTGCCGGTGTGGGCGGTGGGGGTGCTGCTGTGCCTCGTCGACGCGTTTCGGCGGCGGCGCGAGCCCGCAGCCCCGCGCGTCAGCCTTCGCCCGAAGATCGGGCCCGAAGGCTGGATCCTGCTCGGGTCGTCCGTGATCTACCTCGTGTTTCGCTGTCTGCCGTTCATCGTGCGGCGGTTGCCGATCGGGTGGGACGCGTACTTCCACATGACGATCTCGGAGTCGATCCTCGCGCGCGGCCGGGCCGTGCACGACTGGATGCCCTACGAGAACATGCCGCTCAACTATCCGATCGGCTCGCACCTGCTCCTCGCGCTGACGCAGTGGATCTCGGGTGCTCGGCCGCATCAGTTCTTCGAGCTGATGGTCGTGCTGTTCACCTTACTGTCGGGCCTGCAGCTGTTTTCGCTCGGTTCGCGTGCGACGAACGATCGACAAGTCGGCTGTTATGCAGCGCTCACGTATTTGTTTCTCGGGAACCTCGGAAGCCTCCACTACGCGATCTGGAGTGGCCTGCCGAACCTGATTGGCATGTACTTGTTCCTCGGGTTGCTCAGCGCGCTCACCGTCGACGAACCTTCGCGCGCTCGGGCGATCGGCGTATTCGCCGTGTATTTTCTCGCGGCCTGCTTCGTGCACCACCACGTGATGGTGACCGCGGGCCTGTGTCTCGGCTGGACCGCCGCGGTGTTGCTCGTGCTGGGCGATCGAGAGCGCGCAAAGCGCATCATCACCGGGCTCGTCGCATCCGCACTGATCGGCTCACCGTATTTCTTGATGTACGTGCTGCGAACCGTCGGTCTGCGCAACACGGGCATCGGCGAGTACATGGAGAACATGGCCGACGCGTGGAGCATTGCGCAGGACGTCGGGCTCGGGTTCGCGGCGGCGGTGCTCGCCGGCGTGTTCCTGTACTTCCGAAATCGCGAGCAGGTCTCGCAGATGGTAGTGCAGCCACTCGTCGCGATGCTCGCGCTGTACGTGCTCGTGGAGTTCATGTTTCGCACGGCGTCGATCGTGCTGTTCGAGCACGAGATGTCGCCGTTCACGCCAAGCCGCTGGATCACCGATGCGGTGACGCTGCTCTCGATCTTCGCCGGGATCTTCTTTCGCACGATGCAGGGAACGCGGCAGACCAATCGTTATGCGATCGCCGCGATCATCGTCACCGGGTTTTTCGTATTCAACCGCGCGACCTACCGCGACACATTCCGCCAGGAAGTCGGGCGCGACCGCCGCGCGACGTACGAGTGGATTCGAACGCACGTGGACGCAAACGCGGTGTTGATCGATCCGGATCTGCACGCGACCTATCTGACGCGTCGCATGTCGTCGAGCTTCCCGTTGCCTACCTCCGAGTACTCGGCACTGGCGACGAATCACATCTTGCTAGAAGACATCGCAGCAGGCCGGCAGCCGCCGGAGCGCGCCGATCGGCAGGTACTCGTCGTCGTGGATCCTGGCGCGCCCGCGCCGCCAGGTCCGGTGCTGTTCGAGCATCCGTCGGGGATTCGTGTCGTGGAGACGTTCGCCGCGCCGAAGCCTGTCGCCGTCAGCGGCGAAACAGCCGCGCAGTGACGCGGGCTCAGTGTTGGATCTTCCGGATCCAGACGAGCGGCGCATCCTGGCGCGTGATCGCAGCGATCGTCTTGCCCGGCCGCCGGTGACAGTTCCAACGCTTGGTCGCGATCAGCACGTCTGCTTGCTCGTAGTTTCGAGTCACGCGCACGTGGTCGGACGCGCCGGGCCATTGAGCCAAGTAGTACTCGAGCCGTTCGTTGCCGGCGAGGTCACACCCGACGACGCGCGTGCGACGTGAAGGGTCCAGCTGCGGCAGCTGCTTCACGACGTATTCCAGCCCTTCGCGATAGCCGATGCTCCAGTAGTCGGTTTCGAAGCGCCGGTACTGCTTCACGAGCCCGCCACTCAGGCGGTTGAAATACGTGTACTCGAACGGATGCAGCTGCACGATGTCGACCGATACGAGGATCGCGAGCCCGACGAACACGCCCGCGAACGCGCCACGCACCGCGCGCGGTAGCCACTCGGCGCCGAACACTTCGGACAGCACGCAGCCGGCGAGTGCAGCCAGAGGCGGCAGCAAGAACAAGACGTGCCGCTGCGCGTCGTACAACACCGGTCGCGTGATCAGCACCGCCGCGAACGGCAAGCCGACGAACGTCGACAGCATGGTCCAGCCGAGCACGTGTTCGCCGACAAGCTTCGGGCGACGGATCGCCAGCCCGACGAGCAGCACGGCGATCGCGAGCGCCGCGAGCAAGTAGATCTCGGGGAGCGTGACTTTGAACCACACCGGCAGATAGCGAAGCGGCAGATTCCCCGCGTCGATTAGGTTGCCCTCGAAGAGCACCGTCCCGGTCCAGTTGAAGCGCCGCGCGGCTGCCATCGCTGCGAGTGGACGCTTGAACGGTTCGAGCTGCGCCCACGGCCACGTCAGCAGCATGATCGGCCACGCGATCACCAATACCAAGAGGACACAACTCACGAGGCTGACAGTCAGACGCCCGATCCCGAGCGGCGCACGCAGCTTGACGCGGCGCAGTACTTCCAAACACAGCCGAAAACCTGCAGCCAGATACGGGTAGCCGACGACGAAGTTGCCGCCCGGGCGTACCGCGAGCGCGATCCCGACCGTGACGCCCGCCCAGCAAATGTCACGCAGTCGGAGCGGCGCCGGACCCATCGCGAGTCGCAACGACGACAAGCTCGCAAATGCCGCAGCAGTCGCGAACGGAATGTCCTTCGGATTGAAGAGACCATGGCCGATCCAGCACGGTGTGAGCGTGAGGATCAGCGCGCTCAAAAAGCCCCCGCGCGGACCGGCGATTGCCGCGCCGATGCGCCAGGTCGCGACCACGCCGAGCAGCGCAACGAACGCAGTCAGAAAGTGGCGCGTCTCGTAGACTCCGTACGGCGAAAACTGCACGAGCCACTGTGCCGGCGCGTCGAACAAACCTCCGTACAAGTAGAGGTCGCGAAAGGTCATCGCGCTTTGATCAGTGAACGAGCTTCTAAACCACGCGAGGATCAGATCGCCGTAGTGCCGCTGCGAGTTTTCGTCGTAACTCACGCCGGCGTCGTCACCGTGGCGTACGATCAAATACGCGAGGATGAGGAGCCCTAGCCAGGAGAGCGCGAACCATGGGCGGTCACCTTCGGTCGCGCGACGCGCCCAGCCCAGGGCCCGCTCGCGCAGGGGGACAACTTCGGCGTTAGGTTCCGGCTGCGATTGCGCTGGAGGCTCTGCCCCTTGTTCAGCCTCGGGCTGAACTTTCGATTGCGAATCGTCAGTCTCGATGGCCGACCTCATTGCCCATCGCGTCGAGCGTAGTACTCGAGAAGCGAACCTGCTGCAAAAACACGACTGCGGTGACACTTGCAAGGGGCCTGCAGGGGGGAGCACCCTTTTTCTGTGTCACGCTGGCTCTGAAAGGCGGTCGCTCGATGGAAGATCTGCAAGGCAAAGTCGCAGTCATCACTGGAGCCGCGAGTGGAATCGGGCGCGGCATGGCCGAGGCGTTCATCTCCGCCGGCATGAAAGTCGTGCTCGCGGACATCGAGGAGCCCGCGCTCGAAGCGGCGCTGCGAGAGTTGCGCGCTGCCGGTGCCGATGTACACGCCGTCCCGACGGACGTATCGAAGCCGGAGCAGATCGACGCCTTGGCGAAGGAGACGCTTCGCAAGTACGGCGCCGTGCACGTGGTGTGCAACAACGCCGGCATCGGTTTGCGAGCGAGCTCGAGTTGGGACACCACGGTCGACGATTGGAACTGGATCCTCGGCGTCAACTTGATGAGTGTGGTGTATGCGAACCGTGTGTTCGTTCCGATCTTGATCGACCAAGGGACAGAAGGACACATCGTCAATACAGCCTCGTTCGCAGGTTTGGTCCCGGGTGCGGGGACTGCTTACGCCGTTACGAAAGCAGGCGTCGTCGCGATGTCGGAGGGGACGCACTTCGAGTTGCAGCGAAGAGCGCCGAAGATCGGCGTCTCGGTGTTGTGTCCTGCATTCGTCGATACGAACATCCTCGACTCGCACCGCAACCGGCCTGCCGGTCTGACCTCGGCGCCGCCGACTGAACGTACGCCCGAGACCGAGGTGTACATGGAGTGGTTTCAGTCGCAGCTCAAACACGGGTTGAAACCGCGCGACGTGGGTGATCAGGTGGTCGCGGCGATTCGTGCTCGCAAGTTTTACATTTTGACCCATCCGGACTTCACGCCACTGATCGAGGAGCGGATGAAGCGGATCGTGGCCTCGGAAAATCCGCAGCTGAGCCCGCCCCCCGGCTTCGATCTGCTGCTGCAAATGCTGCAGGCCCGGCTGGCACACCAGGGCTGAGTGGCGTCGAAGTTTCAGCTTTGGTAGAGGTCGCCGGTGCGAATCGGCGTGATCGGCGATGTGCATTTGGCGTGGGACGACCGGGACGTCAGTCTCCTCGATGGCGCCGGGTACGACCTGCTGCTGTTCGTGGGTGACCTCGCGGGCTACGGCGCAGAAGGGGCCGTGCGGGTCGGGCGTTCGATCGCGCGGTTGCGGACACCGTCGCTCGTGATGCCGGGCAACCACGACGCAGTGACGACGCTGCAGCTGGGAGCGGAGGTGTTTTATTCCTCCGAGGCGATGCGTAACCTGCTCGCGATTGGGATGGCGCAGCGGGTCGCGCGGTTGCGAAGTGCGCTCGGAGCGATCGAGCTCTGTGGGTACAGCCTGCATCGGTTCGAGGCCGGCGTGGCGATCCTCGCGGCGCGGCCGCATTCGGTCGGTGGACCCCGGCTCGCGTTTCGGCGTTACATCGCGCAACGTTTTGGCGTGTCGACGATGGAAGAGTCGGCAGCGCGGCTGCGCTCGCTGTTCGACGAGGTCGCGCTGGGCGAGCGCGTGATCGTGCTGGCGCACTGCGGGCCGGTCGGGCTAGGCGCGACACGTGAGGCGATCTACGGCAACGACTTTCGGCCGGAAGCTGGCGACTGGGGTGATCCGGACCTCGCTGATGCGCTCGCGCACGCAGCTGCGACTCGAAAGTCGGTCGTCGCAGTGGTCGCGGGGCACATGCATCATCACCTGCGCGGCGGTGGCGAGCGAACCTGGCATGTCGAGCGCGATGGCGTGCATCACGTGAATGCGGCGCGCGTACCGCGACGCAAGCGAAACGCGGCCGGGAGCGAGCGCCATCACGTGCGGATCACACTCGACGGCGCCGCGGTGGGCGTCGAGCAGGTTTGGGTGAGCGCATGACGGACGCCCTTGCACTGGAAGCCGAGCTCGATCGGCTATTCCAGCTGCCACCGGCGGAGCTGGTACCGGCGCGCAATGCGCTTGCCGACACGCTTCGAAAGGCGGGCGAGCGGGCCGCCGCCGACCGCGTCAAGAGCATCAAGCGCCCTACTCCCGGGGCTTGGGCGATCAATCAAGTCTCGTTTCGCGAGCCGGCGCTGCTCGAGCGAGCGAGCGCACAAGCCGAGAAGCTGCGTGAGCTTCACGCTTCGGACGGTGTCGACGGGCGGCAGCTGGCGGCGGCGGTCGACGCGCAACGCAGCGCGACGCAAGCGGTGGTCGAGACGGCAGTGCGCTACTGCGATGCGGCTGGCTTGGCCGGTGGGCCGCCCCAGCAGCGGAAGATCTTCACGACCGTGCAGGCCTGGCTGTCGGGGGCTGCCGACGAAGCGCCCGGGCGGATGACGCACGACGTCGAATCGAGCGGGTTCGACGCGATCGGCAGCGTGGGTTTGGTATTGCCGTTCGTGCGGCCTCCGACCGCAACGGGAGCTGCTCTGGGTGCTCCGCGTGCCCCTGTTCCAGCGACTCCGCCTGCCGGGGCGAAACATCCGAAAGCGGCCGCACCCGCGCTGGTACCCGCATCCCCACCCGCTGCTCCGAAAGGACCCGACCCACGCGTCCTCGCGCACGCGACCGACCAGCTTGCAAAACGCGAGCGTGAGGCGCGAACCGCGGTGGAGCGCGCGCGCGAACGTGTCACCGAGCGGAAGCAAGCAGAGCTCGAGCTCGACCGCGCGCGGCTGCAAGTGAAAGATGCGGAGCGCGCACTCGTGCATCTGAGAGCGGCGGTGGCTAAGCGCGAGGCGGAACATTCCCGTGCGACGACAGCCGTCTCAGAGGCAGAGGAAGATCGAGTTCGCACCGAAGAAGCAGTTGCGCAGGCGCGAACCGAGCTCGCGAACCTGCGCGGCCACAAATCCGGCTCGAAGTAACCCGCGCCGGTCAATCGATTCGGATCACGACTTTGCCGAAGTGGGCGCCGCTCGCCAGATACTCATACGCGGCTTTGGTTTCGCGGAACGGGAACACGCGATCGACGACGGGCTCGATCTCGTGTGCGACTAACGCTCGCACGAACGCCTCGAACATCTCGACCGAGCCGACGTAGACGCCGTGCACGCGCAGCGCTTTGTGCAGCACTTGATGAGTGTTGACGGGGCCCTGCACGCCGGTCAGCACACCGATCAAGCTCATCGTTCCGCCGAAGCGCAGCGACTTCACGGTCTGGTCGAACGTGCCGGAACCACCGACTTCGACTGCCACGTCGATCCCGCGGCCGCCCGTAGCTGCGCGCGCGAGCTCACCCCAGTTGGTGTTCTCGCGATAGTCGATCGTGGTCTTCGCGCCCAGCTTTTCGAGCCGTGCCCGCTTGTCGGCGGAGCTCGAAGTCGCGATCACTTGCGCGCCCGCCGCGCGCGCCAGCTGCAACGCGAAGATCGAAACTCCGCCGCTGCCCTGCACGAGCACGTGATCGCCCGGCTTGAGGCTCGCAGCTTCGAACAGCGCATGCCACGCGGTCACTCCTGCACACGGCAACGTGGCGCCTTGTTCGAACGAATACGAGTCTGGAAGCCGCACCCACGCGGTCTCGGGCAATACGACATGTTCTGCGAGCACGCCATCGAGCGAGCCGCCGAGCGCGTTGTTGTGATGTTCTTCGAGCAACTCGCCGCGCAACCAAGTCGGAAAGAACGCTGCCGCGACGCGGTCGCCGACTTTGAAGCGCGTGACGGCGCTGCCGACTGCCGCGACTTCACCTGCGCCGTCGGACAACGGAATGACCGGCGCCTTGCGCGCTTTCGCGCCCCGAGCCATCGCGAGATCCCGAAAGTTCAGCGAGGCTGCGCGCATGCGCACGCGCACGCCGTGTGGACCCGGCGCCGGCGGATCCGGACGTTCGACAGATTGAACTGAAGCGAAACCTTCATTGGGATGCAGCTCGTACGCCTTCATCGTGCACCTCGGTCGAGTGTTGGCGACAACGTTGCTCAGCGGTGGCCGCGGTGCAAGTACTCAGAAAGTTGGACAGGTCAGCGGTGACACTGACCCCACGGCCGCCCACCACGCTATTGATTGAACACGAACCGCAACGGCGAACACACCGTTGTCGATGTTGGCTGCAGCCCGTGAGGGTGTTCGAGAAGTGCGCCTACCAGTTGCCGCGAAGCCCGACCGAACCCGGACCGAGTGTGACGTCTACGTTCGACGCGGATGCGGCTCCAGAAGACCTGTCTTCTTCTCGTGCGAAGACGAATGCATCGAAGAGCGCGATTGCGACGCTGCCTCCGAGGAGGCCGTATTGGGCGCCCTCGCTAGCGCAGTCGTCGCTGCCGGCTGTGCCTGCGCATGCGCCGATCAGGCCGATTACGGCGCCCATCGGGCCGAGGATCAAACGCATACCGAGGGATGCGAAGCCGAAGCCGATGTTCCCGTGGGCGAAGTGAATGATCGGAGCGCCGATCGAGCCGATGAGGTAGTCCATCACCCAGAGTGAGAGGCCGGGGTGAGGTCGATCTTTGCCCTCGCG
>Ga0193752_1002057_pt1 | contig 15601 bp, 12 predicted proteins | sample H1c1metaG_FD_144924 | JGI IMG/M metagenome (GOLD analysis project Ga0193752, IMG submission 144924) | Soil microbial communities from a riparian zone of the East river system, Colorado, United States - H1c1 | ecosystem: Environmental > Terrestrial > Soil > Riparian zone | place: USA: East River... | reverse complement strand
GGCGAAGGTTTCAGCCGCTTCTGTACCAAATGCTGGCACCGCCGCGACACCGCCGCCGAAACCTTCGCCTGACCGAAGCCACTCTGCAACCGGATTTTTGCAGTACCGCTACGGTACAGGATGGTTGAAGTTTACCCTTAATAGCGGATAATAAGGAATAAATATGACGAAAGATACGATACTTATCATTGCGGGTATAGTGATTATTGCTGCTAGTGGTTACCTGGCGCGGGGTCACCTGTGGTGGTACAAACATTTCTTTCAATCCTGGGGAGAGGTAGGATCGTGGTTTTTCCGTGCAGGTTATATAACGGTCGGCATAATCTTTCTTTTGATCGGTATTTATGGTATTTGGGGGTAGATGCTCAGTTACTACCGCAGACGTTTCTGTTGAGACTAATTCATACAACGCTTATTGGGCGTGTAACGGACTATGAGATGGGTCTGGGTTCACATCAAAGGGGTCGATCCTGCAATATTGCGATTTTCTGGTAGAGTCTCGCGGCAAGCAAAGGGCGAGTTGAAACTCCAGCCACCTCGTCCGCTTTCCACGTCCACTCCTTCTCGGGCCGGAGGAGAGGCAACGGGCTTTATCACGTGATCCCGCAGGGTAATGACCGGCAGGACATATTCTATTCATACGAAGACCATCAAACATTTCTCACACTGATCGAAAAGCAAAAAAGAGCGGTCACCGTTCTACACGTACGCCTACCGCCTGATGACGAATCACGTTTTACCTATTGATAGGGCGACAGGCGGAAGCTTCTTTTAGAAACGAACAAAAAGGAGGCTGTCTGAAAAGTTGATCCGATGGTCTTTTTATATCTTATTTGTGTTTTCCTTTTCTTTCGTGTTTTTCGTGGACAGTTTCTTAAGAGTTTTTTCCACGAAATACACGAAACAGATCAAAAGAAATCAAAACAACAAAGAGGCCGCCTTTTCAGACAGCCTCTTTTTTGCGATCAAATTGGAGAGATGTACTACGGGATCAGGTTGACGCCGAAGTCGAAGAATTTTGCGCCGACGCCGGCGGCGGTGTTGGAGTTGCCGGAGTTGACGAGCATAAAGCCGTATTCGCCTTTTTTGAGGTCGGCGGCCGGGGTTACCTTGAATATGCCGTTGCCCATGTCTTCAGCCTTGACCTGGACGACATATTCGTCAGAGAGGCCGCCCTTGGCGCCGAAGGCGTTTGATTTGCCGATGGTCACTTCGCGGTTGTCGCTTCGCTGATTAAACCGCACGAGAGTGAATTCCTTTGGGTCCGAGGGCACGCCGCTCGAGGTGTTGAGACCGCCGCTTGTAATATCCAGATAGAAATAAAACGTCGGTACAATGCTTTGCAGTTGCAGGTCGGCGGTGCGGCCGGGCAGATTGGTCTTGGTCTTGACCTTGCCGATCCCATAAGTGAGTGATGACGTGAACAGGCCGCCTGTCCGGTTTTGGGCCGAGACATTTGGTTTGAGGGAGGTCATTTTCCTGACGCCGTCTTTTTCTTCGAAAAGATAGATGCCGTAGTTATGTTTGGCCATCGGGTCGTTCGGGTCGCCGAGGCCGCCGACAGCAGCCGAACCGTTGACGTTGCCCGCAGGAGCCGTTGAAAGAGATTTCCCGCTCTTGGCCTCGAAGATCGCGGCGATAACGTCGTCGCCGACGCCGGCCGATTTCAGCTTGATGAGGGCATCGGTGGACGTGTCAAAGTTGGTTTTCGACGTGCGGATTTTGCCGATAACGATCGAACCGGCCAGTCCGGCTTTTGTGAGCGAGATGACCTCGTCGTTCGTCATCGTTTCGCCTTGGGCAAGGATCGCGGACGAAGCCGACAGCAGCACGAACATCGCGAGGGCACATACAATTAACTTATTCTTCATAGAGATTCTCCTAAGATAAGCCGCCGAAAAGGGGAAAGATGCTGTTCAATTCGGCTTGACGAAATATCCGTCGCGCGTTCGAATGATCAGATTCGGGCGGTAAATTCTAACTTTCAGGGTATATTCGGCGCCCGGGCGGCGCTCTTCCGTAGGATAATACCCTAAACTGTACGTTTTGCGAAGTTCCTCGGCGATGCCGGCAAAAGCCGCGGTCAGGTTCGTCGCGGACGAAACGCGAAATGTCCGCCCGCCTGACTTCTCAGCTATGGTTTCAAGAAACTCTTTTGCTTCGGAATAATCGATCTCGCGTTCGCCTTTTGCGGGCGGCCTTTCATAAACATACGGCCGGTCGTCGTCATCGTATCTTATCTCGGCATTATCGCGGCGGCTCTTTCGAACGTCGTCGTAAGTGTCGTAACGGAGAGGATAAAACAGCAGGTCTTCTTCCTTTATCAGCCCGACGATCTCCTTTGCGGAGCTTTTGCCGCTATAAGTGTCAACGCCATCGCTGAGCAAAACTACGGCCTTGCGTCCGGTCACGGCGGCAAGCTGTTTATTGATCGTTAGATCGAGAGCATCGTAAAGACTCGTTCCTGATCCGATCTTCGCGCCTTCGATGGCAAGTTTCAGCACTTTGCGATTGTTGGTCGGCTGGCACAACACTCTCGGTTTCTCGTCGAATGAGATAACCGTGACTTTGTCGTCTGCTCGAAGCTGAGAAACGAAAAGAAGCGCGGCCGCCTGTATCTCGTTGAGCTTAAATACGGTCGAATAGCTCATATCGAGCAGCAATGCGACCGTGAACGGCTGATCGACGCTGGAAAAATATGAGATCTTTTGCTCCTGGCCGTTCTCGAATATTTTGAATTCAGACTGCTTTAGATCCGTCAGCGGTTTGAGTTCGCGTGATGTGACGCGGACGGGAATCGTTACAAGATCGGTCTCGACCTTTATTGTTTCTTCTTCGTCCTGCTTATTATCAGAGGTGGTTTCGCTGCGTTCCGATCTGTCTTTACTCTTTGATACGCTTTCAGAATAGTTTCCCACCCGTCCCGATTGAGCTATCACAAGCACATTCGAGCAGGTCAGGAAAAATGAAATAGCTGAGATAAAGAGTTTCTTCACGTCACCCAATTATAGTTTTTCCAGGCGGACGTTGGAAGAAATAAAGCTCATTACTGAACTTTTTCTAGTGCTGCGTCGAGCGTGATGCTGCTTCCGGCCAACAGGCTAATATTCCGTTCCCACGGTTGAAAGCCGGGTTTCTTTATCACAATGGTATGTTCGCCTGCCTTTAGAACAAACGATGACGGCGTGCTGCCAACGAAATTTCCATTGACCGTAATCTCCGCTCCTTCCGGCGAAGACTTGACCTGCAGATTAGATGCCGCAGTTTCGACCGAGGCAGTCTGGACCGGAATTTCCGTGGAGCTTGGTACGGGTGCATTAGCCGCGATGAACTTATTTTTATCGAGCGGTGAGTCTCCGTTTATATACGCTGTGATCTCGGTGCCCTTTGGTATCTTGATGTCTTTTCCTTTCATAAAAAGAAAGAAAGGAGCGGCCGGAAAGAACAATATGCCGGCGGCGACTATCGCTCCTGTCATCGGCGCGGCGGAATTATATCCTTTCGTCTGTTTCACGGCCCGTAACGCTAGTTTTTCGCCTGTTAGGGTTTGCACCGAATCGATATTGATATCCAGCTTGCCTCCCCTTCCCATCCTCGCTTTCGGTTTGCCGCGCGTAACCGTTCCGAGAGCAAAACTGCCTTTTCGAATAATTGTCAGATCGCCACTCTTGACGTCTTCCAACACTTCAAAATCCACCGTTTCGCCTGTCTTGGCGTCTGCCGACGACATATTTCGGTTAATGCGAAGTTTGATCGGTGTCCCATCCTGTAAGCCAAATGCGATAGGTGTCGCAGCGGCTTGAGGTGATGGTTCGGTGGATGTTGTTTGGGCAAGAGCGAATGGCGTCGTGATGACGACCATGCACATCAATAATACAAATGATGTAAATTTCATGGGGATATTCCGTTATGTACAAGACTTCTTAGGTATAGGGTGCTGCAAAAGTTTGCAGGGTTGTTTGACCGCCTATTTAACTATTTATTGCGCTATTTAGCAATAGCAATATGCTACAAGGAATTTCTGATCACATTGTCATACGAGGCCCGTATGTTCAGGCGATGAACGGTGAGTTGTTCGAGTAAATTATCGACGGAATCGAGATTCATGCGTTTAGCTATATTTCGCAGAGCGGTTTGATTGGCGATAGGAAGGCGCGTGGAGCGGCCGATAGCAAGACGAATGTTGTGATCCAGATCTGAAAGAAACTCATATCCCGCCAAAAGATTCTGATAGTCAGATTCAGGCAGCGAACCATTTGCAAATAATTTTGAGAGCGTGTGATCGGTCGAGCGACTCTTTTCGTCGTCGGAAATATTGTCGCGAAGCTGAAGAAAGCGGATCGCGAAATAGATGTCCAGCATTCCGCCCGCGCCATATTTAATGTCTATCTCGCCGCTGCGGTTTGCGGCGACCTTTTCATTCTCAAGTGCCTGGCGAACGCGTTTTGTCTCGCTCGCCAATTCATCAAGCGGGATCAAAGACGCGCGTTTGAGGATGATCCCGGTTATTGCGGACTCGATGGATGAGCCGAGTTCGGGGTCGCCGCCGGCAGCCCTGATCTTGATAAAGGCAAGAAGCTCCCATACCGCGGAAGAGTTCTCCATATACTCAAGAAACGATCGCCGGGATATGACACTGGGGCCGTTTTTGCCATGCGGTCGAAGCCGAAGATCGACGCGGTAAAGACTGCCTTCGCGCGTCATACTGGACAGGATTGTCACGAAAATCTCGGCCGCACGTGCATAGTATTCCGCATGAGTGATCCCGGATGTATTTATTGCTTTTGTGTCGTCATAGACAAGGACAAGATCGAGATCCGAATCGTAATCGATCCCCGCACCGCCGAGTTTGCCGAGGCCCATTATGGCAAGATCGAGCGAATCGATCGGCAAGCCGTAGCGCGTTTCCATTTCCCGCCGGGCGATGTCGATGGCAACGGAAATACTGGCCTCGGCCAGAAGTGTTTGCCTGCGTTTGGATTCCTTAAGCGGCAATTTGCCTGCGGCATCGAAAGCTATGATGCCGATCATTTGCCGCGACCAAGCCTTTCGAAGCTCGGCGATCCGTTCGCGAAAGTCGGCAAACGCAAAAACATTCGATTTGATGATCGGCAGGTGATCAACCTCGGGAAATGTGTCTTCGAGATTTGGAATCGACTTGATCAATGTTGGGTCAGCGCTCGTCATCTCGGCAAAGCGAGTGGAGAATGCGGCGATCTCATCTTCGATATTTTCGTATTCGGAGGTGATGTGAAGTTCTTCTGCCGCTACAGGGAAACTGATCGAAGTTTTCATTTCGTCCCCGGCGATATTAATGTCCGAAAAAATACGAAGGAATACTCCCGAAACATTCGCCGTGTGCTTTTGGATAGCGGCTTCGAGATCCGGCATCGTGTCGAACCTCATTCGGCGAGCGATCAGGGCTCTTCTAATAGGATCGTTCGGAACCAGATGAGTTTGCAAGCCGTTCTCCATTTGCAGGATATGTTCGAGACGGCGGAGAAAATCGTATGCATCGAAAAGCTGCGACAGTTCTTTATCGGTGATCTGCTTTCGATCGCCGAGACGTGCGAGGCTGATAAGCGTATGGCTTGCGCGAAGCCAGCGATCGCGTCCGCCGTATGCAAGCTGAAGAGCCTGAGCAATAAATTCGATCTCGCGAATGCCGCCCTTGCCAAGCTTAACGTCGTAACCTCTATCCGAAATATGCTCGAGATCGATCCGCTGCTTGGACAGTTTGACGCTGCGCAGGGCAGAGCTAACGGATTGCGTAACTGAGAAAACTGTATCCTGAACAGATTTGAAAAAATCCCGAAATAGACGGCCGTCGCCCGCACTACTCCGCGAACGAATCAAAACCTGACGCTCCCAATTTGCCGCTTCGGTGTTGTAATAGCGTGCCGTATCGTTCACCGTCATCGCCAGCGGCCCGACACGTCCGTGCGGGCGAAGGCGAAGATCGACACGAAAGGTTGCTCCTTCGCCGGTCTGCTGTCCGACGAGCTTTGATATATGCTCGGCGAGCTTTACGAAATATTCGTGGTTGGTAACCTTGCCGCGATTGCCGATGCCGGAGGTCTCGCCCTCGCTCGAATATAGAAACAGCAGATCGATGTCGGACGAATAGTTCAACTCTTTGGAGCCGAGTTTGCCAAGCGAAACAACGCAAAATTCCGACGGACGTTCGCGTCCCTTCTCGTCAAGTTCCTGCGGGCCGCCGTAGCGATTATCGAGTTCCTGCCGGGCAATACGAAGAGCATTTTCCAGGATCGCGTCCGCGAGATTCGACAACTCTTCAGTAGTTTCGGCAACGGTAGTTTGACGGCGTATGTCCGCAAGGAAAATGCGAAGCAACTCGCGGCGGCGAAAGCGGGCGAACAGGATCTGATGCGTGAGCTGTGAGTTGGTCAACTCAAAACGCGCCAGCGATTCGAGCAATTCGACCTTGCCGCGAACACCCGAATCCGCACGGCGGCGTTTCAGCCACCAGATATAATCGGGATTTTGTATGAGCGTCGTAGCCAGCAGCGGACTGTAAGAGGCGAGCGTCAAAACATCAGAGAACAGGCCAATGTCTTTTGCCAGCTTACGAAAATGTGATGGCTGATTTTCAGAAAGGCGGTCAACAAATTGCTGAGCCGAAAGCGGATCTGGAAGGTCTTGGAAAAGATGGTCGTCGATATTCATCCGCGAAATCGAATTGTATCAATTCCGTATTTCTTTATCTTGTAACCAAGGATGCGTTCGGTCGATTCGAGTTGCTTGGCTGCCTTGGCGATGTTGCCGTGCGTCGATTTTAACGTGTCCTGAATGAGGTCGCGTTCGAATGCGGCGACCGCCGAAGAAAGAGTAAGTCGCGTTTCTGTTCCCGAAACTTCCGCGGTTTGCAGCGTCGGCGGAAGGTGATGGCCATGAATGACGTTGGAATCGCAAACTAGAACGGCACGCTCGATCGCGTTCTCGAGCTCGCGGACATTGCCCGGGAAATGATAGCTCATCAGCATATCGATCGCTGGTGTCGAGATGCGACGGATACGTTTTTTATGTTCGATCTCGTATTTCTCAAGAAAATGTTCCGCAAGGAGAAGAATGTCCGATTTACGTTCCCGCAGCGAAGGCAGAAAGATCGAAAACACGTTTAGCCGATAATAGAGATCCTCTCGAAATTCGCCTTTAGCTATACTTTCTTCGAGGTTCTTATTTGTCGCCGTGATGAGCCGGATATTGGTTTTGATCGTTTCGGTTCCGCCAAGTCGTTCGAATTCACGTTCCTGAAGTACGCGGAGAAGCTTGATCTGCGTTTGGAGAGGAAGGTCGCCGATCTCATCAAGAAAAAGAGTACCGCCATCGGCTATCTCAAAACGACCGCGTTTGAAGCGATCGGCCCCGGTGAAAGCTCCTTTTTCATGACCGAAAAGTTCGGTTTCGATGAGGGAATCAGGCAGGGCGGCACAATTTACTTTTACGAGCGGACGTTTGGCCCGCAGACTATTGTAATGAATGGCGTTCGCGATCATTTCTTTTCCCGTGCCGCTCTCGCCCCGGAGCAGCACAGTCGCATTCGAACGAGCAACCTGGGTGATCTGATCGTAAACGTGCTTCATCGGAGTCGAGTTCCCGACAATGTGCGAAAATTCGTACTTCTCCTTGAGTTCCTGTTTCAGGTGCGAATTTTCCTCGATTAGCTTCTGGCGTTCACCTATTACGGCGTGCTCGACCTGAAAGGTCTGCGCCAGCATCGACGCCACAAGCGAGAGAAATCTAATAAGATCATCCGACTCGGCCGCATTTTGCGTCGGGAACTCAGTGCAAAGAACGCCTAGAGTTTTCCGGGCCGGGCGTATTGGAACCGCGATCAGACAACGGTCATCATCTGTGCTTAAAAAATCCAATGTCGCCTCGCTTATTATCTCCTTAATATAGAGAGTCGTTGATTCTTCGAATGCTTTCCGCAATATGCTGGAATCGGCACGAGCTTCGAGTTTACGGAAGTCTGAAACGCTCAACCCATGTGATGCCACAGGTACTAGTTTCTCTGTTTCTGACTGCATCAACAGCATAAAACTGCTGAAAGCTCCAGACTCCGACGTGATCATCTCCATGACAAAGTTAAGATTTGATGCAGAACCGGCAGACGCCGCCAGCGAATCGCTTATCTTAGAAACGGTCGTCAGAATATCGAAGGGCATGGGTTACAAAAACGTAAGTTGTTGAAATGAAAACACCTGAATTATAGCATAATTTGGGTTTTTGATGCGGCTCTTGAAATGTAAGTAAATTAGCGAACCACGAAAATGTGATTAGGAAATTATATCAATGACAAAAATGTAGCCTATTGATAGCCCGATTATTTTGAACAGTAAGACTGGTTTTGCTTAAGCTATTATCACAATTGATCTTAGCGGAATGGTCTTACCTTTGGCACGACTAGTGCTTTGGTAGAGGGTGAAGTATAAAAACCAAACCTACTGGAGCTTACCCTTTGATGAATCTTACTAATCGGTTCAGATATTTCTCCATCACTTTGATCATGGCAATTCTGCCTCTGTCGGTTTTCGCCGATGAGATCACGGATCGAATCGAAAAACTCGAAACGGCCGCGGTCGGTGCACAGTCTAGTGCGGACAACGCATTTATTCTCTTGTGTTCGGCGCTCGTGCTTCTTATGACTATTCCCGGCCTTGCCCTGTTTTACGGCGGATTGGTCAGACAGAAGAATGTGCTTTCGACGATGCTGAAAAGTCTGATCTCGGTCGGGATCGTAACATTGCTATGGGCATTTGTCGGTTACAGTTTGGTCTTTTCAGAGGGCAATAGCTTTATAGGCGGGTTGGATTTTGCATTTTTGCGTGGCGTTGGGGCCGAGCCGAACGCAGATTATTCGACAACGCTGCCGCAGCAGTCGTTCATGATCTTCCAATTGATGTTCGCGATCATTACGCCAGCACTTATCACAGGCGCTTTCGCGGAAAGGATCAAGTTCATATCTAAATTGGCCTTTACATCGCTTTGGATGCTGCTGGTTTATTTTCCATTGGCCCACATTGTTTGGGGCAAAGGCGGCTTCCTAAATGCAGTTTTGGGCGGCACGATACCGGCGCTGGATTTTGCCGGTGGAACGGTCGTGCATATTTCGTCCGGTGTCTCGGCACTGGTTTGTGCTCTTTATTTGGGCAAACGGATAGATTATAACAATGAGCCGACGACGCCGCACAATACTGTTCTCAGCCTGATCGGGGCAGGCCTTTTGTGGTTTGGCTGGTTCGGATTCAACGCTGGAAGCGCTCTCTCCGCAAGTGCGTTAGCGACGAATGCATTTGTAACAACTCATTTTGCCGCCGCGACCGCGATGCTGACCTGGGTTCTGATCGATTGGTTAAGAAATGGCAAACCGACCGTGATCGGAGCTATTTCCGGTGCGGTTGCCGGATTGGTATGCATAACGCCCGCGGCCGGTTTTGTTTCGCCGCTTTCCGCGATCCTGATCGGAGTTGTAGCAGGTTCCGCGTGCTACGTAATGGTTTGCGAAGTTAAGAAACGCTTTGGATACGACGATACGCTTGATGTTTTCGGTATTCACGGCATCGGCGGAATTTTCGGGGCGATATTGACGGGAGTCCTGGCGACCAGTGCGGTCAACCCGATATTCAAGGATGCAAGCGGGGCCGCATTGCCCGTCGGCTTGATCGAGGGAAATGCGATGCAGGTGGTGAATCAACTGATCGGAGTCGGCATTACCATTGCTTTGGCGGCCGTCGGCTCGATTTTGATCCTGAAATTCGTTGATCTCGCGATCGGACTACGCGTTAGCGAATCGGAAGAGACTACGGGGCTTGACGCAACGCAGCACGGCGAGACGGCCTATGTTTTCGAACCGGTTAGCGAAAATTCGATTCCTCCTGGTTATCCTGCGAGGGCGCCGGGCGAACTGACGCCGGCGGAATTGGTCCTGGAATAATCTTAAAGTTCACCTGAACTCTGGCGTGAAGTAATCGGGCGTTGCCAACCGTCCCTTCACGCTTTTTTTTGTCTACTTCATTCGTGAAATAGTTCGCGGGCTAATACCCACAACCTGAAACACATGACCGATGAGAGTTTTGTTCAAAGCTGTCGTCGCCGGTGGAAGTCTATTTAAAAACGAGGAGATTTTATGAAAAACAAAACAAGCTATATGAAGTGCAATGGAGTGACATTACTGCTGATCTTGTTGTTTTCGACCGGCATATTTGCACAGCAGACGATCTTTAACGTGCCCTCGACCGACATTTTGGACAAGGGAAAGGTCTATGTGGAATTTGATGCGTCCTTTAAGACGAATACTCAGGATGCTCTGGGCCGATTCTCGTCATTTGTTCCGCGTATCGTCGTGGGCACGGGCGTCGATGTCGAAGTAGGGTTAAATGTGGTCGGCAATATACAGCCGGGAGCGGACGCGACGACGCTTGTCCCCGCCGCAAAATGGCGTGTTTACAACGGAAAAGACAATGGCTGGGCGATCGTTGTCGGCGATAATGTGTATATTCCGGTGCGGAACAGATCGTATAACATCGGCAATTACGCCTACGCGCAGGCAAGTAAAAGCTTTAAGAGCGGTACGAGACTGACGTTTGGAGGCTATCATTTTTCCAGAAATGTGGTTGCCTCGGATGCAAATCGCGCCGGTGGACAGTTTGGCTTTGAGCAGACGGTGAACAAATATATAAACCTCAATGCCGATTGGTTTACGGGCAAACATGCTGCCGGATATTTCACTCCGGGCGCCGCGTTCAAACTGCATCCAAAAGTAGCCGGATACGTCGGATATTCGATCGGAAACGCCGGTGCGAGCAGCGGAAATCATTTCTTTTACACGGTGATCGGATGGAATCTGAACTAAAACTATTCGTTTCGTGTGCTTATTTATTTCGTGTAATTCGTGGATAAATAAAAGAACTTACCCACGAAATACACGAAACAAGAAAAGAAGAGCGCGGAAGTGGAAACTTCGGTTTTTCATTTCATGCGATAGAATCTTTACGTGCATGAAAGGATAGAGCTGCTTGCCACTTTAGCGGAGCACAAAAAGCGTTTGGAGGATTTCCTGTTCGACCGTTTTGGCGGTTTGAGCAAGATGTACCTGCGCGAGATCGTTAAGCTCGAGAAATGCGAGGTGAACGGCAGGTTGGAGAATATCGGGTACCGGTTGCGGCCGAATGATTTCGTCGAGATCGAACTAGATCTGTCGCGGGAAAGTTCGATGATCCCGCAGGACATTTCGCTCGACATAGTTTTCGAAGACGCTGATCTTATTGTCGTAAATAAACCTTCTGGAATGCTCGTGCATCCTTCGCACAGGGAAAAGACCGGAACGCTTTTGAACGCGCTGGTCTTTCATCTTAACTATCAAGTACCGAAGCCCGACCGTGAGGAAGGGCGTAATGATCAACATAAGGATGGAGAAGAGCGTTTCGCCCAAGATAACGCGCGGGCATCTGCAATTATCCGGCCCGGATTGATCCACCGACTTGATAAAGACACGTCGGGGCTGATCGTCGCTGCGAAAAACGCGAGAGTACACAGAATTCTCGCATCGCACTTTCAGAAGAAACTCGTTGAGAAACGCTATCTTGCTCTCGTGGATGGGATCGTCGGCGAAGATGCCGGAACGATCACCGGCGACATCGGCCGTCATGACGAACATAAATATTGGGGATTGAAAGAGGGCGGCAAACCATCGGAAACGCGGTTTGTCGTTAAAGAGCGTTACGCGGATAAGACTTTGCTGGAACTGGAACCGGTGACTGGCCGAACTAATCAGCTTCGCATTCACTGCGCATCGATCGGGCATCCGATCAGCGGAGACACGGCCCGCGGCGGCAGTGCGGGCAACCGGCTTTGTTTACACGCTTACAAACTATCTTTTCGACACCCGAGCGGCGGAGAATCGATGGAGTTTACGAGTAACGGTGAAGGCTTTTAGCCGCTCAAATACTTAAAAAGGCGTCACCTTACCGCTATGAGGCGTTGCGGATCGTGTAGAGTTCGAAAACGCGGAGTTGGAATGCGACGGCGGCGGTGACTAGCATTATCTCGACGAGAATTAGACAGATAATTGGTCCGAATCGGCGGCCGGAGCGGGACTTGAAGGGAATCAGTGACCACGCGAGCAGGATCACGAGAATTATCGGTGTCGCGATCAGGGCTGCGTACGAATATTGCAAGATCGTCGTGCCCAGTTCGCCGAGATTCGAGCCGGCGGTCTCGTAAAGCACCGGCAAGTTCAAGCTTCCGGCTTGCCAGACAAGTACGATAGGCATGAGGCTTAATATTGCCAGCACAATGTAAGAAATTCCTGACGGCGACGCAGTTTTGGTCTCGATCAACAACCTTCCGATGGCGACGCAGATGGCGACCACGCCCAATGCCGCACTAGCGTAGAGGAACATCAAAGGAATAATGGTGTATTCCGCAAACCCGCCTGCTATTGCGGCGATCCCGATGTTTTCAACCTGTCGCAGCGTATTCATCAGCGAAATTATCAGCCAACCTCCGGCTCCGCCGCCGATCGCCGCGAGCGCGAGCGAGGCAAACGGAACGATCCGCTCAAATATCGAAACCCGAACGCGTTCGGGTGGAATTATCGGGTTGTTTTCGATCATATATATTACCTCGTTGCGACATCGGCGGCTTTGCCGCGCTATTTGCGGAAAAGCTCCGCTTTTCCGAGAGCCTGCCCCTATTTCCTGCGGCTATGCCGCCATCTCGTACGTTGTGGCGGCATAGCCGCGCAGATTTTTGAGATTCGTTCGGCGAAGCAGAACTTCACCGCAAATAGAGCGGCTGAGCCGCTGAACTAATCGCCTAGTAACTTGATGCATTACCTCTGAGAGCCTGGCCGGGGAGATTGCCGGTCATTTTTTGGCCGTCAAAGACAATCTGGCCGTTTACGATAACGGATGAAAAACCTTCCGCGTATTGGTGCGGCTGTTCGAAGGTTGCTTTGTCGGTGATCTTGGTTTCGTCGAAGATGACGAGGTCGGCGGCGAAGCCTTCGCGAATCTGGCCGCGGTCGCGGAGGTTGAATGTCTGTGCGGGAAGGGAAGTCATCTTTCGGATCGCGTCTTCGAGCGTGATGATCTTCAACTCGCGAACGTAGTGGCCGAGGACGCGGGCGTTGTTGCCGTATCCGCGCGGATGCGGCACGCCGGAACCGAATTGCCGCACGCCGCTGTCGGACGCGATCATCGTGAACGGCTGACGCATAATATTCTGCACGTCCGGCTCGTCCATTATTCGATAGACCATTCCCGCGCCGCCCTTCGAATACATATCGAAGATCTGCTCGATCTGCTCATCGAGTTTTTTCTTGCCGCGAACTGTCTTAGTGATCTCCAGAATATTCTTGCCGTTGAATTCCGGATTGGCCCGATAACCGGCGACGTAGGCGTAACTGTAATCCTTAAATTTGGACTGTTTTAACCGCGTTTTCATCTCGTCAATGATCTTTGCTTTTGTTGCGGGATCGGCGAGCCGTTTCTTGCCTTCTTCGCGTCCGCCGGCGATCGCCCAGCTTGGTATCTGCGAATCGAGCGACGTGGACGAAGCCGTGTAGGCATATTGATCGACAGTTACTGTCAGGCCGCGCTTGCGGGCATCTTCAACCAAACCGATCGTCATCGGCGTTTGTCCCCAAAGTGCTTTCGACGAGATCTTAAAGTGAGAGATCTCGACCGGCATATTTGCCTGCTCGCCGATGTTGATCGCCTCGGTTATAGCGGCGACGACGCTGTTGCCCTCGTTTCGTATGTGGCTGGCGTAGGTTCCGCCATAGCGGGAAGCGACCTTTGCGAGTTCTACGACCTCTTCCGTCTTGGCGAACGTTCCCGGTACGTAGATCAGGCCGGTCGAAAGGCCTACGGCACCGTCCTTCATTCCTTGCTCGACAAGGGCATTCATCTTGGCCTGTTCTTCGGGAGTAGGTGCCCGATTATCTAGGCCGACTACTTTTGTCCGAACCGAGCCGTGAGCGATAAGCGTTGCGAGATTTACCGCGAGAGGTTTTTGCTTTAAACGATCCAGGAATGCACCGACCTCGGTCACAGACCCACCGCAATTGCCTGTGACGAGCGACGTTACGCCCATACGCACGAAATTTTCGGCGGCAGGAAAGTCGTAGATATTCTCGGTGTGTGCGTGTACGTCAATGAAGCCCGGAGCGACGATCTGGCCTTTGGCATCGATGAATTGCTTGGCGTTCGCATTCTCAAACCTGCCGACGCGGGCGATCTTTCCGTCCTTAATGGCGATCGAGCCGCGAAACCATGGATTGCCCGTTCCATCGACGATGCGGGCGTTGGTTATGACAAGATCGAACTGTTCACCGGATTGTGCAGAGACAATCGAAAAGGATGAGAACAGCATTGCAGCGAGAATGAGGATCGCCATAGTTTTCATAAAGGTAAAATGCCGTCAAATGTTGTTTATGTCAACATCGACGGCATTTATGGTTGTAATAAAGTGCCGATCAACCCTCGACATCTTTTGTTTCGTCCTCGTCGGTGTATGCGTTGTGCAGATGAACCGGGTCAACGGCCTTCTTTCGCAGACGCATATTTAGGATCTCAACAACAACCGAGAATGCCATCGCAAAGTAGATGTAACCTTTCGGTATCGTTTGATGGAAACCTTCGGCGACGAGCATCACGCCGATCAATAAAAGGAACGAGAGCGCGAGCATCTTGATCGTCGGGTGACGCTGAACGAAGGCGCCGATCGGTCCGGCGAACATCATCATTGCGACAATAGAAATAAGTACCGCACCGATCATTATGTAAATGCCGTGGCTGCCGTAATGGTCGCTGATCATACCGACGGCGGTGATCACACTGTCAAGCGAAAACACAATGTCGAGCAGGACGATCTGAACTATCACGCCGACGAAACTAGAATAAGTCTTCTTCGAACCTTCGCCTTCTTCGCCCTCAAGACTGCCGTGGATCTCGTGCGTCGATTTACCGATAAGGAAAAGCCCGCCTATCAGAAGAACGAGGTCCTTACCCGAAAAGGCCCAACCAAAAAGGCCGAAAAGCGGTTCCTTGAGGCCGATGACCCACGTAATAGATAGGAGAAGCAGGATGCGGATGCCGAGAGCAAGGCCGAGCCCGATGAAACGTGCACGAGCGCGTTGCTCCGGCGGCAATTTCCCCGACAGGATCGAGATAAAGATCACGTTGTCGATGCCGAGAACGAGTTCTAGTACAGTGAGAGTCGCAAATGCGATCCAGACGTTGGGGTCAGCAAGCCATTCCATAATTTAGAGAGATTATACAACGAGTGAAGTGCGAAATGAGAAATGAGAAGTGAAAATGGTGAACGGCAACCGATTTGCGAGGCTATTCGAGCGGACGTTTGTAGCATGGTGCATTGGCCGGGGCGTCGGCTGTTTTTCGCGCTTCGGCGTTCTGTGTTCTAGACGGTTTGATCACGTCTGTAACGCAAGTTTCGGATGCGGTTATTTTTGCGACGAGAAGATATGAGACACGTTTGTCCGAGTCCTCAGGGTTTGCGGCTACGTTGAGGCGGATAATGACGGCTATTGGTTTGCCGCCTTTCGTACGCCACT